>Ga0210057_1000618_pt1 | contig 58353 bp, 61 predicted proteins | sample CryGeyCG2114_010_2_FD_183968 | JGI IMG/M metagenome (GOLD analysis project Ga0210057, IMG submission 183968) | Groundwater microbial communities from aquifer - Crystal Geyser CG10_big_fil_rev_8/21/14_0.10 (SPAdes) (version 2) | ecosystem: Environmental > Aquatic > Deep subsurface > Groundwater ...
AAAATACCAATTGACCCGGTTTGTGTTTGCGTCGTCGGGTCGGTAACTTGAAGAGAAGATGCTCCTCTCATATGATCTACTAATGTTCCTGAGTTCTGAGCGATGTAAAATGGAATGGTTACTAAAAAACCTAAAATAAACCCAATGAGAAGCTCTTTCATGGCATAGCCAACAAAAAAAATATCCATGGGGAGCTCAGCTTTTGCTTCTAGCATTATTTTAGGGAGTAAAATGGCGCAAATGCTAATGCTAAACATGATTTTAATGGGAGCAGGCAGATTTTTCCCTCCCCAAAAAGGGGCCAAAACAACGATCGGTACAATGCGAAAAAGTGTTAATAAGAAATAAGACAGAACAGATACGGGAGTTATATTAGAGAAGCTTAAATACAAATTCAAATAACTGTCTGTAGCAGAGACCAAGTCATGCATTGTTTAAGGTTTCCAATTGGGGAAATTACTGAAAATAGTGCTCGCAAAATTTATAACCTGAGCGCCAAGCCAGCCTCCCAGCATAATCAATGTAATGACAACAGCAAATAACCTAACTGTAAAGGAAAGAGTCTGTTCCTGAATTTGTGTGGCAGCTTGAAATATTGCGACTAGAAGACCGAATACCATACTCACCAGAATAGGAGGGCCGGAAAGAATTAAAATAAGAAGAAGCGCTTGATAGGTCAGTTGATAGATTTCGTTTAAAAACATACGCTATTTAAATGTTAACATTAATCCTTGTACTAACAAAGTCCATCCGTCAATCATAACAAGCAATAATAATTTAATGGGGAGTGCAATCGTCAATGGTGAAAGCATCATCATACCCATAGCAAGTAAAATATTGGATGTTACTAGGTCAATTACAAAAAATGGTAAGTAAACAAGTACTCCAATTTCAAATGCTGCTTTTAACTGCGTGGTTATAAATGCCGGTATTAAAATAATAAAGTCATTTTGTGTAAGGTTTTCTTTAAAAGGTTCTGGAAACATTCGATAAGCTAACTGATAAAATGAACGGGTATTTTTGACAATGCTGTTTCGTTGTAAAAACCCTCTTAAAGGCTCTTTTGATTGATCCATAACTTTAATCAGATAAGAGGCCGTTTGCCCTGAAACAAGCTCAGGAGGAGAATCCTGCTTAATTACATCTTCTGATGCTTTATACATGGCATATCCAGTTGGAAACATGACATAAACTGTTAAAAGAAGGGCAATACCATTAATTACTTGATTAGGAGGGGATTGCTGCACCCCTAGAGCATTTCGAACAAGAGCCAAAACAATTACAATTTTTATATAAGAGGTTAAAAGCATAATTACAAAAGGCAAAATGGCAATGCCGGCCAAAATAGCCATTTTAGTGATTACAGAAGGCCCCTCAAAGCTTAGCTGATCAGGCTGCTGCTTTTGCTCAAGTTGAGTAATTAAATTTTGTGTTTGATTTGTTCCCGCAGTTTGCTGTGCAAAAACTGACAGAGAAGAAAAAACAAGAAAAAAAAGAATTATTTTTTTGAATGACATGTTTTACCGTTTTTTTAAAAACGCCTCAAATGCGGCTTCTAAAGCTCGCCACTGGTTTTCGAGTTGTGCATTAATAATGCCACCTTCTGTTTCTATTACGCAACCTCCAGGTTCAATATCTGATCTTTCTTGTATAGAAAAAGTCTCTACCTGCTCTAAGTTCTTTTTTAGTTTTGACTTTTTCTCATCTAAAATCTCTAAATCGGCTTTATTTACGTAAATCTTTATATGCCTGTGTTGTGTAACAGGCTTGAGTGCTTGAGAAACAATTTCTACAATCCTTTCAGGATTTAGCTGAAGTTCTTCGCCCAGGATTTTTCTTGCAGCTTGGAGGGATAAAGGAATGATTTTTTTCTGTACTTCTTCATGGATTTTTTTTATTTCGCGATCCATTAAAAGTATTTTTTCATTTAGCTCTTCCAAACCTTTTTGAAAGCCGTCCTCATAAGCCTGCTCTTTTAGTTTTTCACATTCGTCATGCGTTTGCTTTTTAAATTCTTCTACTTCGTGCTTTGCCTTTTTTAGAATCTCTTCAGCTTCTATTAGCTGAGAAAACTCCTCTTTCAAAATTACTTTAACACCCGGTGCGGCATGGATTTGCCCTTCTTTAATGAGGGAGAAAAATTTCATCGGCTTTTCCTGATAAAGTTAATAATTTCTAAAACTTGTGCTCTAATATGATGAACTACTTTTGCAGATATTTTCTTTTCTGAAAACTTTATAAGGGAGTTTCCTCTTCCAGAGTCTAAAAAATGGGTAATATACCATATCAGATCGGGATGAGATGAGCAAAGTGCAAAGCCTAATCTGTTGAGCCCTCTTTTATGCAATATTTTATGAAATTGCTCTTCCGTTTTATCCCACTCAGACAAAAGGGGAGTAAAAGAATAGGGTTCTTGATATGAACTGATCTTTTTTAAAAATTGCTTTTGCTCAGAAGATAAAGAGCTGTTTATTAATTTAATGCTTTTTGTATCGACCATTTTTTTTAGATCAACTGCAACATCAAAAAGAGCTAAAAAGTCAATTAGCTTGATAAGCTCGACTTTTGAAAGCTCCAGCAAAATATTCATTTCAGAAAATGGTAGGTATTTTTTAGGGAGCAAGGTATCTGCTTCGCCTAACAGGCTACCTAGAAAAACAAGCAAGCAGTAATGCTTGGCAAACTGAGAAAGCTCAACGGACTTATGGGAGATGTCTAAAGCTTTTTTAAGCTTTTCTTGGATAGAAAAGCTTAAAGCGCTCATTAAAATATGGGCATCTGATGTGTCTTCTAAAGAAAATAAAGTTGCATACAACCAAGAATAATGAACATTGTTTAAAATTCTTTCTATATTGAAGTCATCGACAGAAAAAAAGGCAGTTTGATCTAAATCTAAAATTTCTTTTTTTTCACTATCCGGCAAAAACTCCAGCAATTTCTTGCTATTGGTTGCTTTATTTAGGAGTGTCTTAAGCACAATTGTAGAAGAAGATTTCATAAACTTTAAGACTTAGGTTTTTTTCGAGAAGGCAATATTTTTTTTACCTGTAATACATTTTGTAATACTTGAGGGTAAAATTTAATTAATAGCCAAATAGCCAAGCTGCCAAATCCAAGAACAAGAATTATCATGAGAAAAAATAAAAATCTAAATTTCCCAACAGAGCTTTTACTCATCACAATGGACCAAAGCTTAACATAGTCTTGATCGGGCGCAGTAGAAATTGTTTGGCTGCGACTATCTTGTATGGCAGTCATAAACCTGGATCTATCAGAAATAACAGAAACACTGTCATACGTCATTTTAGGAATACTTCCAGCTACAAGTCTTTTAATTTTGCTATCTAAATGATTATTGGGGTCGTCTAAAACACCCATGTGTTTTACAAAAACAGCTGCAGTAAGCTTTGGTGGCGCTTCACCTAAACCAGGTTCTTCTAAAGGAAAAGAAATTTGCACGTCGGCATCTAAGACTCCGTCCATTTTGCGGATAGTATTTTTGAGTTCTTCAGCAAGGCCGGCATGATAACGGATTGTTGATTCACGATCAGAGGACATAAGTCCTGTTTTGGCAAATAACTCTAGTAAATTTGTTCCTTGTCTTCTTGGAAGGCCGACTTCATTTAAAAGCCCCATGGCTCTGACCATGTTATCTTGTTCAACAGCAATATTCCACATGTTGCCGCCGCCGCCGCCAGCTCCGGCAATTTCTCCAGCGGAAGCCGAGATTTTTTGTGCAGATATTCCATTGTTTGCTAAATAAACAATAATTTCATTTGCTTCTCTTTCATCGACATTATTAACAATGGGCAAATTGGTTTCACAACCCGAAAGGAATAAAAGGGCAACGACTAAACATAAAGATTTTAAATAACGCATGACAAACACTCTTCTTATATTCTTTTATAACTGGTATGTGAATTTTTTTGTTTCTAAACTTTTTTGTATGTATTTCCAAATCGGTTTAAATAATAATCTCGAATACCTAAACATCCAGCTTTATAGCGTTTTAATTTCATAGATTTTTTTTTGACTTTATCTTTGGGCAAAAATCTTTTAAAGAGGAAAAGCTCAAAGGATTTAAGATATCTGAGTTTATAAATTTTAAAAATTTCAGGCAGTAAAACCTTTTTATATGCTGCAACTTTTTCCTTTTTAGAAGTATTTCTACTAATCCAAAACAGTCTGTTTCTCCACCAAAAATAATGCATTTGAGGTTTCCCTCCATCAAAAGAAGCAGAGATTTTGTGAGATATTATGGCATCTTGCACAGAATAAGTTAAAAAGAAATGTTGTTTTGCTCTAAAGCAATAATCACTTTCTTCCCAAAGAAGAAAGAATCTAGGTTCTAAATATCCGATAGTTTCTACGACTTTTCTTCTGATAAAAAAAGAGCAGCCGCATACATAGTCTACCTGTTTGTATTTCTGAGAAGATAAAACAGTCTTAAATTCACATTTTTTCGCATCCCACATGCCACCAAAATGATACATTTCATTATTTTGATTTAGCACTTTAGCTCCAAAAATTCCTCCATCTGGATTGTCTTTTGAAGCTTTGACAAAGGCATGCAATATATTAGAATCTACGAGGGCATCGTTGTTTAGGATTAATATAAAATCAGCCCCTTTGCTCATGGCATATCTAATCCCTACATTATTGCCTTCAGCATATCCCAAGTTCTTATCATTGCAAAGTAAAGTGATTTCAGGGAAAAGCTCTTGAAAGGCTTCAACAGAGCCATCTTTGGACCCATTGTCTATAAGAACTGTTGAAAAAGCAGGGTAGTTGATTTTTTTTACAGAAGTTACGCACTTAATTGTATCTTCTTTATTTTTCCAATTAAGAATGAGAATGAAAATTTGAGGAAATTCTTTTTGCATAACTTTCCCAGCCTTTTTTTCTATACATTTTTGCTCGTTTTAGGGGATCTTTATCCATATATAAAGATCTTCCTACAATTATAATATCGCTTTGTGAAGAAAAAATGATATCATCAATTGTACGATAAGACTGAGAGAGACTGTCACTTTTAGCTTGAAGACTAACTCCAGGAGTTAAGTGAAGATGAGCCGGATGATCGGAAACTTTCTCTTGAGAAATAAAACCTATGACAAATTCTTCATAGGCATGAGCCATTTCAATAGCTTTAGCGGTATAGTTTTCTGTGATTAAATTTCCTTGAGAACTCATTTGAGCAAGTAAAAGAAGGCCTTTTTCTTTTTTCCCGTTAGACTGTAAAAGACCTTCAATAATGCCTTTGCCAGGCAGGATATGGGCATTAATAATATCAGCCCAGCTAGCAATTTTAAAAATACCTTTTTCATATTGCAAGCGAGCTGTATTTCCAATATCTGCAAACTTACGGTCTTCAAACAGCAAAAACTGATGTTTTCGAGACAATGTAGTTAATTTATGTATAACTTCGTCAGAAAAATCTTCTAAAATATCAATATGGGTTTTAAGAAGGCAAATTTCAGGACCTATGTTGTTTGCAAACTCTAGTAGATCTTGGGCCTTTGTAAGGTCTGCTGAAGCACATAAATTGGTTTTCTTTTGTTCCATTAGCAAAAAAAGCTTTTTGGCTATAGGATTTTTGGTGAGCTTAGAGCGATCAACAAAAGAAAGAGACATGCAGCTACAATGGTTTTCTTAAAAAGTTTATGGCACTTTCATAATGCTCTTGAGATATTTTTTTTGCATTCATTAGCTGACTTAAGATTTGATGTATCGAAAATAGGGAAGTTAACTGGCAGTTTTCTTTTTTCAAGGCATCTTGGGCACCTTGCTCACGGTCAATTAAACTGATTACGTGAGTAACTGCAAGACCTTCTTTTCTTGCTGCTAGTACTGTTTCTTTTACACTTGATCCAGTAGTAGTTATATCTTCAATAATAAGAACGTTACTACCTTTTTTGTAAACCCCTTCTAATAGCTTTTTAGTGCCATAGGTTTTTCTCTCTTTTCTCATTAATAACAGAGGCTTTTTAAAAAGTATGGAAAAGGCACTGGCAATAGGAATTCCCGTATAGGGGACTCCTAAAACCGAATCAAAGGTAAGGTTCTTTACTTTGGTTTCGACAGCAATAGCAATATTAATCAGAACTTCTGGATAGGAAATAGATTCTCTTAGATCAAGGTAAAAGGGAGAGACTATTTTACTTTTTAGCTCAAATGATCCGAACTTAATAATTCCTAAGTCATAAAAACAATCAATTAACTGCATGCATATTTCTCCTTAGAATGGTATTTAGAGGCTAGTAAGGGATCAAAAATCATCCCTGTTGCACATAAAGCAATATCGGCACCGTATTTAAAAAACTCATCAAAGTGCTCTGCTAGAGTAATTCCTCCAACACCCATGATGATTATGTCCAGTTTTTCTTCCTTTTTTACTTGAAAGGCATTTTGTACGAATTCCAAAGCAAATTTTCTAATTTGTCCTCCACAAATACCACTTGTAGGCCTTTTAATCCCCAGAGCTGGTTGGCTATCTTTGGTAAAGACCGGTCTTCCTAAGGAATTTAGTCCGCAAATAGCATCAACATTTGCTTTAGCAGCTGCAATAAATACTTTCTTTAAGTGTTCATATGAAGGGAAATTTCCTACTTTGATAACTAAGGGAAGGGGATATATAGCTGTTTTAAGGGCTTTTGCAAATTGGTAAACGCTTTCAGGGTCTAGATAAAGTTGACTATGCGCTGCAGCAACATTTGGGCAGGAAAAGTTTGCCTCAATAATAGATGCTCCTGCTTCTTTAGCTAAAAGAGCCGTATCGATAAAATCTTGCAAAAGGGAGATATCATTTGTTTGGCTGCCTACTACAGAAACAATTAATACCTGTCCGGGCGCCAGAGAAGCTTTTGCTTTTGCAATGTCATTTAATAAAAAGTCTCTTGATTGTGAGGGCATGCCAAAAGAGTTAGTAAGAGTTAAATCTTCTAGGGCTTCATGAGGCATATCTATTTGTACTGCATGATCTTCTTTAAGGTTGACATAGATCATATTAGGCAACGCGTGTCCTTGGTTTTTATAAGAACGAATGGTCTTATATGTTAGAATATCAAAGCCAAGTTGAGCTGCCAAATTTATCCAGTTAGAGTTTAATAAAGGACCTGCGGCAACTCCGATGGGACTCTTTATTGCGTGCCCAAGAAAATGAATATAATTGTTTTTATCTACAGCTTTTCTTTCGGGAATAGCTTTAGTGTAAAATGGGCCTGAAGCGGCATTTTCTGCATAGGATTTTGTGATATCGTAAATAGGCGGGTTTTCTACATACCATTTTGGTGGCTTCTGTTTATTCAATGTTGAATACCTTTCCTTTTAAAATAACTATTTTGGGCCAGCCTTTTAAAAGCTTGTTTTCAAAACATGACCAGCCAACTTTTGTTTTCATATGTCCAACTCTTTTTTCAAGGTTTAGATCTGCTAAAACAACATCATCAATGAGAGGAAGGTTGAAAATGTCTTGGATTCTTAAATGAGTAAGAGAGACAATTTCCTGCAGTGTTAAACGGTTGTTGTTATACGCATCTAACAATAATGGAAGCATTGTTTCGATGCCGGGCATGCCCGAAGGGCAAGCCCCATAAGGCTTGTTTTTTTCTTCCAATGTATGTGGAGCGTGATCTGAACCTATACAATCTATGGTTCCGTCTTTTATGCCTTCCCAAAGGGCATCTCTATCAATCGATTTTCTAAGAGGTGGATTGATGACAGCTTTGGCGCCATATTTCTTGTAGTCATCAACTGTTAGAAATAAATGATGAGGTGTTGCCTCTGCATAAATAGGCAAGTGCTTTTGTTTAGCTTTTCTAATGATTTCTAGTTCACCATGTGTACTTACATGAAGAATGTAGACTTTAGTAGGGTATTTTTCTACAAGTGATACAATTTTATGCACAGCCTTTTCAGCTGCTTTTTCTCCTCGTATAAGAGAGTGATCACTATAACTTAAAGGTCCCTTTATCTGACGTCTATTGCCTTGGATCATTTCTTCATCTTCAGCATGGACTGCTATAGGGAGATTATGTTTTTGAGCGATTTTAAATACTTCTTCTAAAGTTTTATTGTCTTGAATTAATAAACCTCCAGTAGAGGATCCCATGAATACCTTTATGCCAATAATATCATCTTTACAGCTTTCTATTTCATGTAAGTGGGCTTTATCTGCACCAAGGTAAAAAAAATGACGAAGAGGAATATTTACGCTCTTTAGCTGGTTAAATATTTTTTTCTTCTTATCTTGAAGAGCTGAAAAACTTACACAAGGAGGAGTGTTATTGGGCATGTCAAATACAGTTGTGACCCCTCCATAAATAGCTGCCTTTGCTGCGGTTTCCCAGTTTTCTTTGTGTTCATGTCCAGGAACTCTAAAATGGACATGTGGGTCAATGAGAGCAGGTAGCAATGTAAGACCTGAGGCATCTATTATATGATTTTCTTTGCTTTCTATAAAATGGGTGACTTTTTTCCCTTCAATATTTTTTGCATTTTTAATTTCTATCACTAATAAACTCTTTTATTTCTTCTTTAGAAAATTTTTTACAGCAGTATTTGCAAGACAACTCAGTTAAAGAGCCAATTTGCTCAACTATAAAATATGTCTTGATCCTTTCATGGTTGGTAATACATTGATGATTAGGACAAATAAGTACTGATGAAATTTGACTTGGGAGAGTATTGCTTATTTTTCTGACAACTTTATAGTTTTCGATATAATTAATTGTGGCCAGCGGAGAAAAAAGCGCTATTTGTTTTGCTTGCTCTACATTTATCTGACAGTTTTCAATTTTAATTAAATCTTTTTTCCCTAAAGCCTTACTAGGTAGATTAAGGCCAATGGTCACAAGATCTTCATGTAGGTAAAAATTTAAAAGACGTAAGATTTTAAGTCCTTCGCCTTGAGCTATGTGATCAATCACCGTGCCATTTTTAATAGCAGCTACTAAAAGTGTCTTATCCAATATTTCCTCCTAAAAAAAGAGCAAGTATGGCCTCTCTTACAAAAACTCCATTGGCAGCTTGCTGGAAGTAATATGCATGAGGGGTTTTATCTATATCGATGTCTATTTCATGCACTCTTGGTAAGGGATGAAGAATTTTCATATTCTTTTTAACTTTTTTTAAATGCGGGAGCTGTAGGATGAACTGACTTTGTAATTTTTGATATTCCAAATAAGGTATGCGCTCTTTCTGAATGCGAGTCATATAAAGAATATCAACTTTATCTAGGACTTCTTCAAAAGATTTGTGAAAGGAAAATTTAATCCCTTTCTTTTTAAGATCACTGGTTTCCTCTTCAGGCAAACTTAAAGTAGGAGGGGAAATGAAATACATACGAGCTTTAAAATTAGACAGGCCTAAAGCCAAGGAATGAGCAGTTCTGCCGTATCTTAAATCTCCTACAAATGCTATTTTTAAATCTTCTAAGCTAGACTGAGACTCTTCAATAGTAAATAAGTCTACTAAAGTCTGCGTTGGATGTTGGTTAGCTCCATCTCCAGCATTGATAACTGGCACGGAGCTTACTTCGGCAGCTTGCATTGCAGAGCCCTCTAAAGGGTGGCGCATAACAATTATGTCTGCATAAGAGCTCATAATCTTCATGCTATCAGATAATGACTCTCCTTTTTCCGTAGAAGTTATTTTGCTATCGGAAAATCCAATAACTTTTCCACCGAGGCGAAGCATGGCTGCCTCAAAAGAAAGTTTTGTTCGTGTAGAAGGTTCAAAAAAGCAGTTTGCCAGAATTTTATTTTTCAAAAGATCAGGCTTAGGATTTTTCTTTAATTCTCTAGCTTTTTTTAAAATATATAAGATTTCTGATTTGGTAAGATCAAAGATAGATACTAAATCCCTACCTGCAAACTTGTTTGACATGCCTTTATGTAAAAAGTTTCCTTTAATCTTAAAGAGGAAGTTTTTAATGGGCTAGTAAAAATTTACATTTTTCAAAGACTTCCTCAGGACCTATCTGATATAGACAAAAAGGTTCTTTGCACTTTCTTGCCATGCAAAAAGAACAGGTCTTTTTTTTATAAAAAACATGGGAATCTTTAGAAAGAGGTCCACAAAGATTTGGATTAGTCGGAGAAAAAATGCCAATTGTTTTGATGTTTAAGGCCTCAGCCAAGTGCATAGGACCTGTATCATTGGAAATCACAAGGTCCATTTGAGAAAGTAAGCCAGCAAACTTTCTCATGTCGAGGTTTTGTACTATTTGAACAAAAGGTGCCTCTGAAGCAATTTTATGTAATGTGCTTTTTTCATGAGGTGAACCAGTTAGATAAAGATCTATAGAAAAGTCATTATGTAGCAGATGAATAAGTTTTATAAAGTTTGATGAAGGCCAACACTTATAGCCATCTTTAGCTCCTGGATGAATGGCAACTTTTAATTTGTCCGGTGTAACAAACTTTTGAAACTGCTCTTTTTCTTTTTCTGTTAGATAAAAGGAAAGAGTCGATGGCTTAGCAAAAACTTGTAAGGCTTCTAATTGCTTTAACCTTCTTACAACTTCATGAGTTTTGTTATCTTCAAAAGCATTGGTGAGTAAGAAATCTAACCCTTTGCATTTATTTTTTGTTCCTACAACTTTTTCAGCTCCAATAATGCAACTTAAAGGCAGAACAAATCTTTGAGAAGTATGAAAGTGAAATACAATTTGAAACTTTTCTTTCCTTAATTTTTTCCATAAGGAGAACAATGAAGAAGAAAGAGTAAAAATTTGGTTAACATGCGGATTGTTTTGAAAAACTTGCGCGCCAAAAGACGTAGTAAGAACAGCTAAGTAAGCATTTGGGAAGTATTGTTTTAAAGTAGAAAAAGCAGGTGTGGCCCAAAGAGAGTCACCAAGGCCAGTTGTTGATAAGATCAAAACCCGTAAATTCTTAGAGTCAACGCAATTCTTTTTAAGGAAAAAGCTAATCGCTTTAACTAAGATTTTAAAAATTTTATTTTTATACTTGCTTAAAAGTTTCTTCATTCCAAATATTGCATATCCAAATTTTTTTTGAGGTATATGATGACATCAGCAGCAAGTTCAATTATTACATCGGTATCAAGTTCAGTAAAGGGTAATCCAAATTTTTATTCAGATAAATTAGAAAAAGCCACATCAGGAAGTGAGTTCAATACTGTAATTCACAGCAGCATGCTTCCTAAAGCTTCTATTTTTATATTTGCCCCTTTTGCTGATGCTATCCTTACAGATGAGCAGAAAAAAATTCTTCAGGTTTTTTTTGATGGAATTTCAAAACAAGTTAAAAATATGCATGATGATGCTTATGAAGACATCTCTTTAGAGCTTAAAGTCTCAAATAAAACAATAACGCCTATTACTTGTTTAGTTGTTCCTTATAAAGATAATGGGATCAATTTAATTCAAAAATTAAATGCCTTCATGGAAGAAATAGGAGGACAACTTTTGAGTAATCTAAGCGGTATTTTCCTATCTAATCTTCCAAATTCCAAGCAGCCACATGCCATTGAAATAGAGCCTTCCAATAATGTTTACGTACTACATAATCTCACTGAGGTCACATCTAATATACGTAAGGTATAAATTTGTAAGGGACAGCTTTGCAGTAGCGGTCCCAATCGGATCCATATTTTTTGGAGCAGCGGTAAACATCCCTTTGGTACCGATGCGTGATCATTAAAGCAAAAAATACTGGATACAAATAAGGCAGGATCCCTGAAAACCCACAGCTTAAGCCCCAAGTTATTGCCATAAGGGTATCTGCTGTATAGTGGATTTTTCGACCATAACGATACCAGCCGTCAATTAAGAGGGCTCCTCCATCAGAAGTTTTTATGTATTTGGGGTCTTTCAATGTTCCCCAAGGCAGTTGAGGAAAAGTTTTTCGCTTAATATAAGTCCCTCTTAATTGCATGCGGAATCTGTTTTTTTGACTGTTAGCCGTGTCCCATACATAGTAAGCTCCTAATAAGAGGGCAAACAGAAATACCATATAGATAGGTGAATGGTGGATATTATTTTCTAGGATGTAGAAGGAAGAAAAACAATAAACAAAGGGAACACCCACATAATTCCAAAAAATTAACATCCATCCAAATTTTTCATGAAAAATGTCCCATGTTGTAGGAATGCACTCTTCTCCTTTCATGCATGCATTAACATACAGGCCATGGGCTAGAATCATAAAAACCATAGGAGCTGTAACTGTCCCATATATGGAATATTGTTTGGCCGCTGCCGACAATGTTAAGAAGAAAAGAAGTACCCAAGGAATACGGATCTCTGAAAATAATTTTATATCAACCCCCCAAATTCTGGGATTTAGCATTTTTCCCATAAAAAAATCATAGATCAGGTTGCCTGTTGGGGTAGTTTCTTTTTTTGTTATAGTGGCAATTGTAAATAAGGCTAATGCAAAGAGATTGGCTGTGATGATGCCAACAGTAATTAAAGGACCTAAATTATCAGCTAGGGCGGTTAGAGGAAAAATTCCAGTATAGTGTAGGGCAATCGCAGTAATCAAAGTTACATACCAGCTGGCGACTCCATTGCATAAGTAGTTTAGCTGAATATTTCCTTCTGAGGGGACTGGTAAGCCTTTTACATTTATTCCTGGCAATATTTTAGCTAGTAAAAACTGGAAAGCAATCAACCCTAAGTAAATGCCAGCAGCATACATTGTAGGGTGGGCACCTTCTAAAATATAGTTAGTCATGCGATGTAAAAAAGGGAAGAAGTCACTCAAAGAAGAAGGATAAACTAAAGATCCGTTGTAATAGGTTAGAGAAATCCATAAATAGTATAGTAGCAAATGTGAAAAGATTATGATAAAAAAGGCGCCAATGGGCCCCCCAAATTCATACTCTTGTTTGTTTGCGTGGGATAAAGAACTTTTACTCATATATAAAACTTTTTTTTATTTTTTAATTAAAGGCTAAAAAAAAGTTTTGGTCAATGTTGTAAAACCTTAATTTTGATACCCATCTTTAAGCAGTTTTTCTTGGAAGGCGATGTTGCGATCTGCTTGCATCATTATCTTCACCAGATTTTGAAAGGTTGTTGCTGGTTTCCAGTTCAAATAATCTCTAGCTAAAGATGCATCTCCAATAAGTTGTTCTACTTCGGTGGGTCGAAAATAACGGGGATCCACTTTAACTAAGACTTGTTTGGTGTTTTTATCTATGCCGATTTCGTTTACCCCAATACCTTGCCACACAATATTGATGCCAACTTCTTTAAAACAGGCTTCAACAAATTCACGGACAGAGTGCATCTCACCTGTAGCAATCACGTAATCACGAGGAATGTCTTGTTGAAGCATAAGCCACATAGCTTCCACATAGTCTTTAGCATATCCCCAATCTCTTTTAGCATCTAAGTTACCTAAATAAAGGGTATCTTGAAGGCCTTCTTTAATACGCGAGACTGCCTGAGTGATTTTTCTTGTAACAAAAGTAATGCCTCTTCTAGGAGATTCATGATTGAACAGTATTCCGTTGCAAGCGTAGATTCCATAGGCTTCTCGATAATTTATTGTAATCCAATAAGCAAATAGTTTTGCGCAAGCATAAGGGGACCTTGGGTAAAAAGGGGTTGTTTCCTTTTGAGGAATTTCTTGAACAAGTCCATATAGTTCGCTGGTGGAGGCTTGATAAAAGCGAACTTTTTTTTCCATGTTTAGCGACCTGATGGCTTCCAATATGCGTAAAGTGGCTAAACCATCTACGTCAGCCGTGTACTCAGGAAGTTCAAAGGAAACACGGACATGACTTTGCGCTCCTAAATTATAGATTTCGTCCGGCTGTATTTTTTGTATTAAAGATAGTACATTTGAAGTATCCGTCAAATCACCGTAATGCAAAAAAAAAGACCGATTTTCATCCTGAGGCTTTTGATACAAATGGTCGACTCTTTGAGTGTTTAAAGACGAAGACCTACGCTTTACGCCATGCACTTCATATCCTTTTTCTAAAAGAAACTCAGATAAATAGGCTCCATCTTGGCCTGTAACACCAAAAATTAAAGCTTTTTTAGGAGAGGAAAAGACAATTAAAGGAAAAAGAATAAGACACAACCACTTCATTATAAACTCTTTTGTAAAAAATCTATTAAAATTCACAAGAAAAAATAACAGATTACAAAAGGAGCTGTTTAAACTGAATTTTTTTTAGAAAAATTTTACAAAGAGATAAATTCATTCCAGGACTTTACTTCAAGGGATGTGGCATCCATTTCTTTTAAACAGTTTAAAAGCAAAGCAGACAGCTGCACATTTGTAATTAAAGGAATATGATGGTCGATAGCCAGCCTCCGGATGTTAAATCCATCTGTTTTGACTCTAAGACTAGTTTTTTTGGGAATGTTAATAATTAGATCTATTTCCTTTTGCTCTATTAAAGTAGCTGCATTGGGTTCGTGTTTTTGAGAGACTTTATAGACAAAAATAGATCCTACCCCATTTTTGGATAAAAAATCATGAGTACCTTCCGTTGCATAAATTTCCCATCCTTTTTCCTCTAGTGCTCTTAAACTTTCTAAGAGCTTTACTTTATGATGTGAGCTAATACTAACCAAAATTCTTTTTCCTTTTAACCATTGATCAGTGGAAAGCCAAGACCTAAAAAATGCATCGCTCAATCTTTCTCCAATGCAAGCAACTTCACCAGTAGATGCCATTTCTACATGGGCTACTGGGTTGGAACCTTTTAAGCGGTTATAAGAAAACTGCGGAGCTTTTACGCCAACATAGTCTAATTCTAATGTTTCGTAGGCTTGGGGTTTGTATTTTTTAAGCAAAACTAAGGTAGTAATTTCAATAAAATTGTGCCCTGTTACTTTAGATACAAATGGAAAAGAACGGGACGCTCTAACATTGCATTCTATAACTTTCAATTCATTTTCTTTTGCTATAAATTGAATATTAAAAGGACCGGTGATATGCAGTGCTGCTATAATTTTTCGGGTAATTTTTTTTGCTTTTCTGATTGTCTCTAAATAAAGTCTTTGTGGAGGCAGCACTATAGTTGCATCTCCTGAGTGTACTCCGGCATTTTCAATATGCTCAGATATTGCTTCAATGACTACTTTTCCCTTATCTGCTACGCCATCTATTTCTAGCTCCTTTGCATTAGGTATAAATTTTGAGACGACAACAGGGTGTTCATTAGAAATAACTGTTGCATGTCGGAGTAGCTTTTCTAGTTCCTCTTTGGAATAAATGACATTCATGGCAGCACCTGATAAAACATAAGAAGGTCTGATTAGAACAGGATAGTCATGTTTTGTAGCAAAGTTCATAGTAGCTTCATAAGAGGTAGCGCTTTCCCATAAAGGCTGATCGATATGTAAATCTTGCAAAAGTGAAGAGAACTTTTCTCGATCTTCAGCTCTATCTATATCTCTTCCCTTGGTTCCGAGAAGGTTATACCCTCTTTTTTCTAAGGGTAGTGCTAAGTTGTTGGCTATCTGCCCGCCAACGGATACGATAATACCCATAGGATTTTCAAAATCAGCGATATCTCGCACTCTTTCTAAGGTTAATTCCTCGAAGTAAAGGCGATCAGATTCATCAAAATCTGTAGAGACTGTTTCCGGATTTGAATTGATAACAACAACTTGGGTGTTGTTATTTCGCAATGTTTTAGCTGTATTGACCGCACACCAGTCAAACTCGACTGAAGAGCCAATACAATAAGGTCCCGATCCTAGAACAATAGCTTTGGAGGAGTTATCAGAAATGACATCACTTTCACTTGCATGGTAAGTTAGGTATAAATAATTTGTCTTAGCTTCAAATTCTCCTGCCAAAGTATCTATTTGTTTAATATAAGGTACAATGCCGCATTTGATTCTAAACTCTCTTATTTCTTCTTCTGTATGAGGAAAGCTTTGAGATAATGTTTTATCAGAAAAACCAAACTGCTTTGCCTTTTTAATCAGTTGCTTAGAAAGTGGTTGCGAAAGAATTTCATGATAAACATCAGATAGAGATTTGATGTGATATAAAAACCAGGGAGTTATTTGAGTAAGTTCAAAAGCTTTTTCAAGTGATCCATTTTTTTGAAAAAACTGGAAAAGGGCAAAAATTCGTTTATCTGTTGGAGTAGCTAGCTCTTCTTCTAAATTAGAAAGATCTTGTGGGCAATCCTCTATTCCCATAGGGCCGATGTTTAGCATTCGTATTGCTTTTTGAAGGGCTTCAGTAAAAGACCTTCCGATTCCCATGACTTCACCCACACTTTTCATTTCAGTTCCAATAACTCTATCTGCTTGCTTTAACTTATGGGTGTCCCATCTTGGAATTTTCACAACGATGTAATCTAAGGATGGCTCAAAAAAGGCTTTAGTTTTTTTAGTAATGCTATTTTCAATTTCATCTAGAGAATAGCCAAGGGCTAGTTTAGCTGCGACAAAAGCAAGTGGATAACCTGTAGCTTTAGATGCTAAGGCACTTGATCTTGAAAGGCGAGGATTCATTTCAATTACACGATAGTCACTCGATTTTGGGTCGAGGGCAAATTGCACATTGCATTCTCCAATGACCTTGAAATGACGTGCTATGTTGATTGAGATAGAGCGAAGCATTTGGTATTCTTGATTGTTTAATGTCTGAGAAGGGGCAACAACAATGCTTTCTCCGGTATGAATACCCATAGGATCTAAATTTTCCATATTGCAAATAGTTAGAGCTTGATCCTTGCCATCTCTAATTACTTCATACTCAATTTCTTTCCATCCGGTTAAATACTCTTCAATTAGGATTTGATCTACTGTGTTGAAAACTTCTTTAGCTTTTTTTTCTAGAAGTTCTCTTGAAGTAACCCGGCCAGATCCAAGGCCTCCTAGAGAAAAACCGGAACGCATCATAATGGGGAAGCCAATTTTATCTGCGGCATTTAGCGCTTCTTGCACATTAGAAGCTGCAAAGCTTTTAGGGGTTTTAATGCCAATGGACTTTAGATTTTCTTTAAAAAGGTCTCTGTCTTCGCTATTTTTGATAGAGTCAACAGATGTGCCTAAAACATCAATGCCGAATTTATCTAAGGTTCCATTGTCAAATAGCTTAACTCCTAAGTTGAGAGCTGTTTGCCCACCAAAACTTAAAAAAAGGGCATCCGGTTGCTCTTTTTCTAGGATTTTGGTGACAGAAGAAACATTTAGAGGCTGGAAATAGACTTCATCTGCAAGTGTTGCATCAGTTTGAACAGTGGCAATATTAGGATTAATAAGTATGGTTTTGATCCCTTCTTCTTTTAAAGCCTTAATGGCTTGTGATCCTGAGTAGTCAAATTCTCCCGCTTGCCCAATTTTTAACCCCCCAGATCCTAGAATAATTACTTTTTTATATTTCACGCTAAATCCACCATTTTAAAGAACTTTTCAAACAGAAAAGCAGTATCTTGTGGCCCTGGATTGCTTTCCGGGTGAAACTGCACAGCAAAAAACGGATCCTGTTTATGTATAATGCCTTCTACAGATCCATCGTTGATATTGCGAAAATACACTGACCAGTCATCAGGCAGTGTAGATTCATCTATTGCCCAGCCGTGATTTTGAGATGTTAAATAAGCTTTTTTATCTATTAGATTTAAACACGGTTGATTTTGCCCTCGATGGCCAAAGGTAAGTTTGTAGGTTTGGGCTTGAATAGCAAGCGCCATTAATTGAGATCCCAGACAGATCCCAAAAGTAGGTTTTTTTAGTTGAAGCACTTTTCTAAGAATAGAAATTGTTTCCTTGCAATAGCTAGGATCTCCCGGACCATTAGAAACAAAAACACCATCAAAATGTTCATGGGTAAAGTCGTAGTTATAAGGAACCCGCACTATTTCCCCGTTATATCTATTCAAATGGCGCATGATATTTTCTTTCATGCCACAGTCGATAGCTATAATTTTTTTCCCCTTGTTGCCAAAAGAAGTGATTTTCTGACAGCTTACTTTCTGCACAAGGTGAGTTTGGTTAGGGTCAAAAAAAGAAGAACAAAGAGGTTCATTATGGCAGATAGCAGCAAGTGTAACCCCCTGGCTACGCAGTCGCTTGGTAATAGCCCTAGTATCAACATGAGAAATTAAAGGAACGTTTTGAGACTTTAACCAGTCTAATAGTGACATCGAGCTTTCAAAATGGGAAGGGTAAAGACAAGGCTCACTAATAACTACACCAGCAGCATGGATTTTAGAAGACTCCCAATAGTTAGATTGGGGTACCCCATAATTTCCGATTAAAGGATAGGTAAAAACAATAATTTGATCGCAAAAGGAAGGGTCTGTCAAAGTTTCAACATAGCCTGACATGCCTGTTGTAAAGACTATTTCCCCAAAGAATTCTTTGTTTTGCCAGGAAGGGCTTAAACCATCAAAAGTTTCACCTGTATTTAGGATTAGCTTTGATGGGATCATTTGCATAATCTAAACCTTTTCTAAATTCCCTGCGAGGGTACTGAAACTAAGTTGATTTTATCAATTTTTTTCTTTTAAAGGCTTTCGGATTAACATTGGGTTGGTAAGTAAATCGTCACTTTTTAAAAGCTCATAGATAGAAGATATCCAGTTTGGGTCTAGATTTAAAGCAGGACAGCGATATACTTGATATCCTTTATTTCTCAAAATAGGAACATATTCATACTCAATTTCATAAAGGGTCTCTATGTGGTCACTTGTAAAGCTTAAAGGGACAATAATGATGTTTTTTCTTCCTTGAGAAAGATCATCGATGGAGTGGCATACCTTTTCTGTATAAGGTTTTATCCATTCTCCCTTCCCAAACTTCGATTGAAAAGAAAGCTTTCCTAAAACATAAGGGAATTTTTGCATAATTCTTTGAAAAGATATTTGACACTCACTTTCGTAAATATCTCCCGATGTAATAAATTCCTCAGGAACTCCATGAGCTGAAAATAGCAACATTGTTTCATCTTGTTTTAGATCTTTTTCCAAAAAAAGACCTTCAATTTTTTTTTGGTAGGAATTGATGAAATGCGAGCTACCGGGATAAGATTTTATCCATCGCATTTTTCTTAAAGTCTGCTCTTCAAAATGCTTGGAAAAAAATCTGGCAATGCTTCCTGTAGTAGCGTAACTAAATTGTGGGAACATGGGAAATATTTTGATTTCATCGACTTTAAGCTGGTTTACCTCATCAATAAAGTTTTGATGGGTAGTAGGAAGATATCTATGGAATGTGAGTACTTTCTTATCCAGTTTTTCACTTAATGCATAAGCCAGGTTTTCAGTATCTTGAAAAATAGGGGATTTTCCTCCTATTTTTTTGTAGTCCTTTTGAATCTTTTTGGCCCTTCTTTTAGCAATTTTTTTAAATAACCATTCTTGCATAAATTTAGGCCATTTGGTCCTTATGACATCTGGATCTGTTAACAAGGTTTCTAAAAATGGCCTGATTTCAGTTAGGTTCCTGGGGCCTCCAAAATTAGCAATGATATAAGCAGTTTCTTTTGGGAACATATTGACTCCTTTTTCAAAGTATACTAGTAATTTGTGGCCAAATTTTTTTATAATCATCAAAATAATCTATAAATACATAAAATTGGTCTATTAAAATGTCAGCTATTAGAAGAATACCTATTTTTTTGAGCCTTTTGTTCTTGTTGTGTTGCCAGAGTTCTCAAGATAAAAGTCATACCAGAATTGGCATGGATCCTGGCTTGCCTTCCATGGAGTTTTCTCCAATGCTTCCTTATGTCACTGGATTTTTAAAAGACTTTTTCTTAAAAGTCTCTGCTACATATCACATCTCTTTTGAGCAAATATATGACAGTAGACAAGATTTGCTTACAAATTTGGATCAGGAAAAATATGAGGGCATTTTAAGCTCAACATATCCACTTAATTTTTATTTGGACAAATATGCGTTTTCTGATGTGATTATTCCATTTGGGCCAGTCCTGGTTGCAAAATCAGAAGGCAGCATTGACAGTGTTCATGACTTAAAAAACAAGATAGTAGCTGTACAAAAATCAGACATGGCGAAGTTGGACTTAAGCTCCTACCAATGCGCCAACATTAAAATCTATACTTCTATTTTGCAGTCTTTAAATGATGTGCTGAACAATAAAGTAGATGCAGCTTTTGTAAAATATATTCCTGCTATATCGTTTGTAGAAGATACTTTTTATCAAAAATTAAAGATTGCAAGTGCGCCTTTAAATGATAGGGGGCTCAGGTTTATTACCTTAAAAGAAAATAGCAATCTCATTGACAAGTTTAATGCAACTTTTCAAAAAATGAAGAAAAAAAGCTCTTTAGAAAAACTTCTTATGAAATGGGGTGTAAGAATAGATCATGAATAAACTGTTTGTTTTCCTTTTTATTTTTTTTCAAGTCCATGCAGAAATCATTGAGATTAACCATATAGAAGATTTGCATGACTATATAGATAAAACAACTTTAGTTATTTTTGACATTGATAATACATTGATTGAGCCTGCGCAAACTCTAGGCTCAGACCAATGGTTCTATTATCGGAGAAAACAGTATCAAAAGGAAGGATATACTTCTTCCGATGCATTAGAAAAAGCCCTTTCTGAATGGATGGCAGTGCAATGTATTACTGATATGAAACTGGTAGAACAAGAGGCAAAGCCTTTGATTGATTCTCTTCAAGAAAAGAAAATTTGCATTATGGGTTTGACAACAAGGGGAATGGGTTTAGCGACAAGGACCATTCATCAGTTAAAAGATTTTCAAATTCACTTAGACAAGACAGCTCCTTCAAAAGAGGAAGTCTTTTTTGAAAACACTAATGCATGTCTTTTCAGAAATGGGATTTTATTTACTGCCGGCACAGATAAAGGACTTGCTCTGCAAAAGCTTTTGGAAAAAATAGGATGCCAACCAAAGAAAATTGTTTTTGTGAACGATAAAAAAAGCCATCTTCTTCCTGTTGAAATTTTTTGTGAGAAGCAAAAAATTCCTTTTATTGGCTTAAGATATGGATATTTAGATGAAAAAGTGTACCAATTTAATGGAGAAGTTGCAGAGGTTCAATTTGAGGCTTTTAAGAAAATTTTATCGGATGAAAAAGCATTAGAGTCTTTAGATAACAGATTTTGATCCGGCTTCTAAAAACCTTTTTTTAAATTTTTCTAATGTTTCTCGATCAATAGGGCAAGGTTTTATATCCCAGATTTTTTCAGCATAGTTGTAAATACTTTCGTCGGAAGAAAACCTGCCCATTCCTGCAATATTATGAAGTGCAAATTCAGCCCATTTATTTTCCTGTAAATAGAGCTCTTCAACTTTTAAGTTAGTATCATAATAACTAATTAAGTCCTTAAGTACAAAATACTGATCAGCAGGTTGGTTGTAGTGACCTTCTAAAAGTGATTGGTGTAAATTCTGAAATGCTTCTTTTTCTGCATCATTAATGGCAAAAGTGTTATCGATTAAAGTATCTACAGCCCTTTTGATTTTCTCATTTTGAATATAGTAATCTAAAGCCTTATAAGCATTGGCTTGTAGAATTTTTTCGATCTCTTCTTTAGTGGCGCCAAATCTAAAAGGCCACCAATTGTCTCCAATAGCTTGCCTCATTTCAATATTAGCTCCATCTTCCGTTGCTAAGGTGAGGGCTCCATTTATGGAGAGCTTCATGTTACCCGTTCCAGAAGCTTCTTTGCCAGCTCTTGATATTTGCTGTGATAAATTTGCTCCGGGGATGATTACTTCAGCCGAAGAGACATTATAGTTTTCAATGAAGATTACTTTTAACTTGTCTTGAATATCTGGGTCAGTATTTATTTTTCTTGCAATAGCATTAATATACTGAATGATTTGTTTAGCTACCAAATATCCTGGGGCAGATTTACCGCCAATGATGACAGTCCTTTTAATTTTTCGTGATTCTGGATTATTTTTAAGGTCAAAATATAGCATAACAGTATGAAGAGCGTTCATAAGCTGTCTTTTATATTCATGGAATCTTTTAATTTGGACATCAATAAGTGAATCAACATCACATTTGCATACGGTGTCAATTATTTTGCCTTTGTAGTCGCGAATAGGATTTTCTTTTGATAAGTAATTTAATAGAATCTCTTTTCTTTTTCTTTTTACCTCTAAGAATTTTTTTTGAAGTTCCGGATCAGTCGCATGCTGTTTTAAGTTTTCGATTTTTCTAAAATCGGTAATCCATTCATCTCCAATTTTTTCTATAATTAGAGCTGAAAGTTCCGGATTCGCGTGTAATAGCCATCTTCTATGAGTGACTCCGTTAGTAACGTTTACAAATTTTTCAGGGTATAAATCATTAAAATCCTTAAAAAGGGTTTCTTTAAGAATCTGAGTATGCAGTTCAGCAACGCCATTGACTTTATGGCTTCCAAAAATAGCTAGGTTGGCCATGCGCACCTGGCCATCTCCAAACAGTGACATTCTACATACTTTTTCTTCATCATTGGGAAACTTGGCACGTACTTGATCACAGAATCTCTGATTTAACTGCTGGATAATTTTATATTGCCTAGGAAGCAAATACTCCATGCGATGCTCATTCCATTCTTCTAAAGCCTCTTTTAAAATTGTATGGTTAGTATAACTGCAACAGGTCTTGGTGATCTCCAGAGCTTTATCAAAGCCAACGTTGTGCTTTAAGGTAAGTAGTCTAATGAGTTCTGCCACTACAAGAGCTGGGTGAGTATCATTGATTTGTATGCGTACTTTATCAGCTACAAGCTCTGCATCATCATAGAAATGAAAGTGCCTAGTTAAAATATCTTGCAGTGATGCAGAAACAAGTAAAAACTCCTGTTTGAGTCTAATCCTCTTTCCAGTTTCATGGTGATCATTGGGATATAAGACATCGGTAAGAGAGGTATTTTCTCCAGCCTGGTCCAATTTCCCTGCATTATATCTTTGCAGCTCGAAGTTTCTTGGTGATTCTTTTGTCGACCAAAGTCGAAGAGTTAACACAGAAAATATATCATTTTTAGGACATCCAATGATGGGGTCATCAAAGGACAAAGCTCTCACCTCTTCAAAGTTTTCTAAGTGAAAAACCTCATCTCCATGACTGTTTTTAACAGAGATTGGTGTTCCACCAAAATGGACGAGCGCAGCATGGCTGTCTCGTCGAAACTCCCACGGATTTTCATTGAGAAGCCATGTATCAGGTCTTTCCACTTGTATTCCATCCCAAATTTCCTGAGCGAAAATACCATATTGATATCTAAGTCCATATCCCATTGCAGGAAATTGCTGTGCTGCCAAAGACTCCATAAAACAGGATGCCAACCTGCCTAGGCCTCCGTTACCAAGCCCTGGGTCTGGTTCGCATGAAACTAAGTCGATATAGTTACGGTTGGTTTTTTGCAAAACATCCGAAACCAGTTCATTCACTCCAATATTTGTAATATTTGCGGGGAGCTCCTTTCCCGGTAAATATTCTAAAGAAAGATAGTATAGAACTCTTTCTTTTTGCTTTTCGATAGTATCGTAAGTAGAGACCCAATTAACAATGATCTCTTCTCTCAAAGCATAAGAAAAAGCTAAATAATATTCTTCATTAGTAGCATGCTCAATTCCTTTAGAGAAATTGATAATTAAAAAATGCTGAATTTTTCTAATTAATGTATCTACTTTTTCTGGCGATACCATATTTGTTGTTCGAAAGTTAGATATTTTTTTGTATAAGAAATGCTTTGTTAAAAAAAAAGAAACTTTTTTTAAGTACAAGGTCGCAAAATTTTTTAGTAAATTAAAATTTGACAGTTTTATCAACTTGATCAAGTTTAAACTAATTAGTTTAATATTTGATTTTTATCAAATTGTAATTTAAAATCTCCTCCATATTCTTTTAAAAAAGGTTTAAAATGGCAGTTTCAATACAAGGTAGAGTTCAAATTCCCTCATTAACTGAAGCAGACATCGATGATAATAAATCTGATGTAGTCGTAGTTGGAGGAGGCCCTGTAGGACTTTGGACAGCCATTCAAACAAAAATTTTAAGCGGTAAAGAAGTAACCGTTATTGAAAAGTACGAAGAATATCAAAGAAATATTCGATTAAATATAGATGCCCATTCCTTGAAAGGCATCCCTGATAACAATTTTTTGAAAGAGCTAACTAAAGCTTGGGGCAACCGATCTGTTTCGATTCAAGATATGGAAAACGGATTAGTACAATTAGCTAACGAAGTGGGGGTCAAAATCATCCGGGGGCATAGCGCCGATCCTCAAGACTTGCATGAGTTGTTTCCAGAAGCTTCAGTATTTATTGGAGCAGACGGAGCTAGAAGCAAAGTTCGAGAAGAGATCTTTCAAAATGAATTTCGATTTAACTCTAATTTGCAGTACATGGTTCAAGTACAATATGAAATTGAAGGTGACTGTTGGCGGGAAATGGTAGGCGATAACAGTATAGAAAAGGTAAGAGATTTATCAGATAAATATCGAAGACAAAAATTTGCAGAACATGTTGTTGTTGAAAATATCCGTCCTCAAGAAAATGGGAACTCTCAAGTTACATTGCAGATTTTTATCGATAAAAAGACATATGATCAAATGAAAGATGCCTCTTTTAAACACCCTTATTATTTTGAAATGGATCTGCATAAAGTTCCTGAAGAACTTAAAAATGTCCTGATTAAATGGTGGGGGGCAAGAAGTAAGATTCACCACGAAACTATTCAAAGAGGTCATACTAATAAAATGACAGTAGTTGCTCTCAATTCTTATGCAGCAAAAAATGTTGTTGTGGATAGGGATGGTCGGGTGTGGACCCTTGTAGGCGATGCAGCCGGAGCTTTTCCTTTTTTTAGAGCGATAAATACTGGTCTTGGGTTAGGAACTATGCTTGCGAAGGCTATTTCTTCTTCCTTTCAAAAATGTGATGCTACAGGGAAAAAGATGACAGCAGCTTCTTTACGCTCTTATTCCAGATATGCAACATTTCGTTTAAATACTGAGAGAATGAAAGCTTATTTCAAAAGTCTTTTTCTAAATATAACAAAAGTGTTTTTGTCGATTAGCAATCGAGTTTTTTGGCAAGTAAACAAGATAAAACCTGCACGACAAACAGTTATTGAGCAAGAAGGAAATCGTATATGGGATCTGCTTTCTTCCAATGAGCCTTTAGCGCAATCTAACTAATTAATCTTGCAAAAAGTTTGTAGGGAGTTATTACCTTAAACTCCCTAGAATTTCATTTTGTGTTAGACAAAAAAAATACACTTATCACACACTTTCCCTCCTTAAAAAACTAAATAACATTTGTGGTTACACTCAACAAAAGTCAGAACAGTATTATCATAATTGGTGCCGCAGGACGCCAAGGAAAAGAATATTTTCATCTTCTTTCAAAGTTATATAAGATCAGTGGTCTTGTAGATACTAATTATAAAGCTCTAAAAGAAGCTTATAATCAAAGTTCGATTCCCTTATTTCACACTGTAGAAGAAGCTATAGAGCAATGTTCTTTTGCAACAGCTGTTATATGCATTCCTCACTCTTATCATTTTTCCGTTACCTTACCTCTTATTAACGCTAATAAAACTGTGATCAAAGAAAAACCACTTGCACTAACTCAAGTGGAAGTCAACAGATATAAAGAGCAGGAAAAAAATCATATTTTTACAATTGTTCAAAGGCCTTTTCACGAAGCATTTTTCTTTGTACAAAAGAACTTGTACCGTTTAGGAAAGATCTATGATTTTGGCGAAGTAATTTTTCATTATCTGGGGGTGGCGTCATCATTGATATGGGATATCACATTCTAGATGTGATAATCAATTTTTTCGGACAGCCTGAAGAAATTTCTGGAGCTCTTTCATATTGCTATGACTATTCTGGGCGCTCTCATTTAGAAGATGCAGCTACTATTACTTGTCGATACTCAAACAACCAGCTACATGGAAGCATACGTCTTAATCGATATGCTGAAAGCAAACGAGAATATTTTGAAGTTTTGGGAAGCAATGGGATGTTAACTATGCAAAACGGTTTTATAGAAATAAAGGACCGAAAAGGAAACCTTTTGGAACAAGTAGAAATTTCTGATCCCTTGAATAAACAAAAAATGTTTGATTTCTATTTTGAGCAATCTAGTTGTCCTTTTTTTTCTGAGCAACACCTCAACCATCACGCAGTGATTGTTGCACTTATTGAACAACTCTACAAAAGGATTCGATAATGGAGTCAAATAAAATAACATATCCTTGGCCTATCATTACTGAGGAAATCGAAGAAGCTGTCGTTCAGCAATTACACACTACGCTTGGAACTTATGATCGATCTGGCATCACAAAAGAATTCGAAGACAAGTTCAAAGAAATTCATAAAAGCAAGTTTGCTCTTGTTACCTCAAGTGGAACGGCTGCTCTGCATTCGGCATTTTATGCGCTAGACCTTGGGCCGGGTGATGAGGTCATTTGTACTGACTACACTTTTTTTGCTACAGCTATGCCTCTTTTCCAATTAGGAGTAGTACCTGTTTTAGCAGACTGCGATCCTAATGGAGGGCTGGCAGCTACAGAAATTGATAGACTTATAACCAAAAAGACAAAAGCAGTCGTTCTTACCCATATGTGGGGAAATCCTTGTGAAATGGATGCGATTTTAGATAGATGTCAAAAATACAACCTTCGATTAGTGGAAGATTGTTCCCATGCGCATGGGGCAACTTATAAAGGACAGCATGTTGGCACTTTTGGCGATATAGGTATTTGGAGCCTTCAGTCACAAAAAATTATTGCTGCAGGTGAGGCAGGAATATTGGTTACAAATGATCGTACATGTTACGACAAAGCACAGCTGCTAGGGCATTTCAATAAGCGAGCCTTAAAAGAAATGGATCCTTCCTCTCCATTATATCAATATGCTATAACAGGTACAGGACTGAAATACCGCCCAGCGGCTCTTGGCCTTGCCATTGCCAATAAGCAACTTGATTACTTAGAGCAGTGGATCAATGCCAAAAACCGAAATGCTGAACGAGTACAAAGTATTATTGGAGAAGTTGATGGGATCAAGTTTTTAAAAGGAGCTGGAGATTTTTCTCGCTCTGCCTACTATGCATTTACCTTTACCATAGACCCTAAAATAGCTCCTTTTTCTAGAGAAGAATTAGTGAGTTGTATGCACTCTTTTGGATTTAAGGATATAGATATTCCAAACTCTACTTCCTGCTTGCACAGATATCCAATTTTTCAAAAACCTATTTCTCCTGTGTACTCCTATCAAAATGACATTTGCATACGGGGAGATTATCCAAATTCAAAGTTTATTTCAGATCATCTTGTAAAAATTTCTGTTCCTATTGATGATCATAAGGGTTCTAAAGGTCGTTTTTTTGTCGACTCTTTTGAAACAATTTGGAAAAAAGCAAAGGAGAAGTTATGCACCCTTATTCAAAAAAATTAGAAATGGAGCTAGTGAGCCAAGCACTAAGAGATGACATACAGAAAATTGTAGTGGGAGGCGTCATTTTAGATAAAAACAAGGAAGCAGTCCTTCTTTTGAAAAGGCACCCTTCAGATTTTATGCCAAACATTGAAGAGCTTCCCAGTGGAGGGGTCCACGAAGGAGAAAGTCTTGCTGAAGCCCTCGTTAGAGAAGTGCAAGAAGAAACAACTCTTGAAGTAGAACTTGTGCAAAGCTATATTAGCAGTTTTGACTACCACTCGCAAAGTGGTCGACTAACAAGGCAGTTTAACTTTCTAGTTCTTCCCAAATTATATGAACCGATTGTTCTTATTCCTGAAGAGCATTCCAGTTATGTGTGGAAGGAGCTAAATAATACTGCAGGTCTTTCACAAAAAATGAGGGAAATTTTTGAGATTACAGCAAAAGCAAAAAATACAGGCTCTCTTCTTTGACTTTGATGGTGTCCTTTTTGATCTCGAACCTCTTCATTTTAAAGCTTGGGAATTAACGTTGGAAAAGCTTGGATATCGTGACCCAAGCTTTTCACTAGAAAATGTAGTTGGAATTTCTGATAAAGAAATTGCTGATTACTTTATCAATTTTTTTTCACTTTCAATGAAAAGCGAAAATTTGCAGGAAGAAAAAGAACTTAACTATGATTACTTAATTAGCAGTGTTCAGTTTCCTACGAAGGAATTGCATGACATTCTTAAAAAATATAGGCAATCATTTAAGTTGTTAATAGTCTCTTCTTCTACTACTAGAGCAATTAAAAAAATATTAGATCGATGCAATCTTGCTGATTATTTCTTCACCATTATTGGTGCTGATAAAGTGCAAAATCACAAACCGCATCCAGAGCCTTATCATATGGCTCTTGAAGCTTGCTCTATTTCAGCAGATCAAGCAGTTGCAATTGAAGATTCAGTAGCTGGGCTTCGTTCTGCTCAAGATGTTGGGATCAGAGCTATTTGGTTTAAAAGGTACCAACATACACCTTCTTCTGAATACCAAAATAGTTTTCCTTCCATATCCCATCTTTCAGAACTGGAGTTTTATATTCAGTAGTTTTGGAAGCTGGTCATCAATAGTTTTTTTTAAGCAAAAATAGCTTTCAAAATATAAAAAAGAACAATGCTAAGGATAGCACTGATCGGAATGGTAATAACCCAAGATAGAAATATATCTCTAAGTGTTCTTAAGTTTAAAGCAGACAAGCCTCTTGCAAGTCCAACCCCTAACACACCTCCCACAAGTGAGTGAGTAGTAGAGATAGGCAGACCCATTTTAGAAGCTATTAGTATAGTGGTAGCAGCTCCAAACTCGGCTGAAAAGCCTCTGGTAGGAGTAAGTTCTGTAATTTTTTTGCCGACCGTTTCTATAACTCTCCATCCCCAAGTAGCAAGGCCGACTACAATACCCGTTCCACCTAGTGCTAATAGCCATACAGGTACTTCGGACACCATTGAGATAGACTGGTTTTTTAATACGTCGAAAACGGCAGCTACAGGTCCAATGGCATTGGCTACGTCGTTAGCCCCGTGTCCAAAAGCAACTAAACAGGCGCTAATAATTTGAAGATACACAAAGATTCTTTCCACATCATGAAACTCCGACGTTCTTTCTTCAAATCGTGTTTGTTTTCGGAGGTCTTCATTTAAATTTTTTACATCACTCAAAATAGCACTTACTTTATCTTGCGTCTCTTTTTTAGATGAAAGTTTTACTCTTCTTAAATGCTTGATTGCTTTTTCTAAACTTAATACATGCTCGGGATGAACATGTTCACTTGCCTGAAACTGCGTAATTTTTACTTTTCTAATTAAAATAAAGCCAATAGATCCAGCAAGTAAGGCAATTGGTATAGAAATGAAAAGAGCCTTTTGAAATGGCAAGTCCATGTTGAGGTTGGCAAGTCCTTCAAAAAGAAGGCTCATAGAAAACACTAAAAAGCAAAAGAAAACCATAAAAGGCGCTATCCTTTTGGTCGCTTTTAAAGGATTCAGGGCAAAAAAGATCTTTTTTTGAAGAAGAGAAAATATGAGAAAAGAGATGACCCCGCTTAAAAATGGAGATAAGACCCAGCTTGAAGCTATTCTAAACAACTCTACCCAGTCAACAGCGTGAGCGCCTCCAATAATCACACCAAAGCCAACTACGGCACCAACAATCGCATGTGTCGTAGAGACAGGAAGTCCTAAATAAGAAGCGCTTTGCAGCCAAATTCCTGTAGCTAGTAGTGCTCCCATCATTCCTAAGACAAAAAGATGGGGGTCATTCATGAAAATTTCTGGTTGGACAATTTCTTTTTGAATCGTCTCAGATACATGAGATCCGACAAAAAAAGCTCCTGAAAACTCCAGTATGGCGGCCAAGATCACAGCTTTTTTTAATGTCAAAGCTCTTGATCCAACTGATGTCCCCATAGCGTTGGCAACATCATTTGCTCCAATATTCCACGCCATGTAAAAGCCGGTAATAAGGGTCAAAGTGCGTATAATGGTTTCTAATTCCATAAATTATTTCAATTCTAAGATCATACGAACGCGATTGGCGAGTTTTTCTGAAAGGTTTGAGATTGCTGCTATTTCCTTTAAAAGTCTCATCCATAAATGGAAAGAGCCGTAAGGCATAGTGGCAGATAAGTCATAAAGTTTTTTTGTGATCTGGTGCTGAATGCGGTCAGCTTCATGCTCAAAAAAAGCTACTTTCTCTATTAGCTCTTTTGTTTTCTGCGCTTCCACACCACCAAAAGAAGATTCTAATAAAGCATCAATTTCTTGGATAACTGCATGGACCTTATAAAAAGCTTCTAAGTTTTTTTTATAAAATACCGTGAAGTCTTTCAGTAGCTCATCTATCTTGTCAAATTTCTGCACACTAATTGTAACAGCAATATCTTCGGCTTGGTCTGCAAGAGAGTCTTGTAATGCCAATATTTCCAAAAGAGCGCCCCGATCAATTGGTAAAAAAATGCTTTTAGGCAAGTGGTTCCTAATATCATTTTTAATTTGATCTGCCTCATGCTCCAATTTAGAAATCTTCTTGGAAATTTCTTCTATTTTTTTTAAAGAACCAGATAAAAGGGCTTCGAACAATAAAGGAACAAGAGCTACGCATTCTGCTACTTTTTCCATGTGGGTTTGAAGAGGGGCAAATGGTGATTTGCCAAAAAGCTTTGCGATGGTGTACATGCAAATTTTGTTGTTTTATATGTGAGTAGTTATAGCAAAAAAGTTGTTAAACAACAAAGGTAAGTTTTTTATATTGCGAGTTTTGCAAAGTTGTTTAGTTAAACAAAATATTTATTTTGAAAGGCTGAATAGCTTTTCCTTGTCTTTTTTAGTGAGGGCGCGGTAAGCTCCAAGAGGGAGTTTGTCTAAACACAGAGAGCCTATTTTGGTTCTTTTTAAATCTCTCAATCGAAGTCTTGCTCTTAAAGCTAGTATTTTTACTTCGTGTTTTTTCCCTTCTTTAATACCTACTATAAGATGATTGCTTTTAATTTTTTTTACATAAGTAGGTTTTACTCTTCGCTTATCGATAAAAGCGCCTTTTTGAAGCTTTTGAATATGCTCAGGAGTAACTTCGTCTGCAACTCTTAAATGGTATTCCTTAACTATGTCGGAAGAGGGGTGAATAATTTGATTAGCAAGCTCACCGTCATTAGTAACCAGTAAAAGACCGGTAGTGTCTTTATCTAGCCTTCCCACAGTAAATAGCCTGGTTTTTTCTCTAAAAAAGAGGTCAATGACAAGTCTTTCTTGATCTTCAGCTGTATTAGAGCAGATGTATCCTTTAGGTTTGTTCAAAATAAAAGTTTTTTTTGCCACAGGGCGAACTCTAAACTCTTCATCAACTAAAATTTTATCTTTACCTACAACGACTTTTGTTTGTGGCGTTAATACAATTTTGCCATTAACTTTTACCCGACCATCAAAAATCATTTCCTCGGCTTTTCTTCGAGCCGCAATGCCTGCATCTGCTAGTGCTTTACTTAATCTTTTTTCTTCCATAAGATAAGGGATTGAAATTGGATTTAAAATATAAAAGATTTAAAATTTAAATTCAATTTATTTTAACATTGGAAATTAATTAACAATAAAGGCAGATAAATGGCGTCAAAACTAATTTTAATGAGACACGGTGAATCAGTTTGGAATGCTAAAAATCTTTTTACAGGATGGGTGGATGTCCCTCTTTCAGATAATGGGATTAAAGAAGCTGTTGAAGGGGGTAAAAAAATAAAAGATATCTCGATTGATGTCATTTTTACCTCAAGTTTAATCAGAGCTCAAATGACTGCCTTTATTGCCATGTTGCATCATGAAAGTAAGAAAACGCCAGTTTTTGTCCATCATGAAAAAAAATTGAAAGAATGGGGAACAAACTATTCTGAAACTTCTTCTAAAGAAACTATTCCTGTTTATTATTCCTGGCACTTGAATGAAAGAATGTATGGAAAATTGCAAGGTTCCAATAAAGATGAAATGAGAGCAAAGTTTGGTAAAGAGCAAGTTCATACTTGGAGAAGAAGCTTTGACGTAGCCCCTCCTGATGGAGAATCTTTAAAAATGACTAAAGAAAGGACACTGCCGTACTTTAAAAAAGAAATCATTCCTTATTTGGAAAAAGGAGAAAATGTATTTATTGCAGCTCATGGCAACTCTTTAAGGTCTATAGTGATGTTTTTAGATGATTTGTCTCCTGAAGAAGTAGTAAAGCTTGAGATTGCAACAGGCGACCCTATTGTTTATGAATACGCATCTGGAAAATGGATAAAACAAATATGATCTATTTGGATCAGCATACATCTGTACTGCCTTGCTCGTCAGCTATCGATAGGCTGCAAACTTTTTTGCATAAAAAATGGTATAGCTCCAACTCGCCCTACTGTAAAAATACTTATGACTTGGAAAATGCCTATCAGACAATTTATGACTTCACTGGTGCAAAATATGAAGATACATTTGTTTTTACTTCTTCTGCATCGGAAGCGATCAACCAGGTACTGTTTGGTGTTTACCATGATGTGATAAAAAAAACAGGCAAGACACATATTATTACATCAAAAAATGAGCAAGCGGCTATTTTGCTAACGCTGAAAAAATTAGAAGAGCAGGGTATTATTGTTCATTATTTAGAGCCAAATCAAGATGGAGTCATCAATCTTGGCGAGCTGGAAAGAACTATTAATCCAAGGGTATCTTTAATAACACTCTCCTGGGCTGACGCTCTTACAGGCACAATACAGCCAGTAGAATCAATTGCTCAGACTTGCGAAAAACATGGGATCTTATTTCATGTTGACGCCTCTGCTATCTTAGGAAAAGTCTATCTTCCTTTAAATGACATTGATATTCACTATATGACTTTTTGTGGCAACTTATTGCATGGCCCTGTTAGCTCAGGTGGTCTTTTTATGAAAAAAGGACATGAACTTTCCCCTCTTATTATAGGTGAAAATGAACAGGGAGGTTTAAGAGCCGGACCTTTTGATGTGGGTTCTTTTTTAGCATTAAGTGCAGCCTGTCAGCAATCACTTCTTTATATGGACCATATGAGCTTAGATGTAGCTAGGCTGAGATCAAGCTTAGAAAGAAAGCTGCAACAAGAGGTGGGAGCGAAAATATTTTTTCAAAACAACCCCAGATTACCTAATGTTTCTTGTGTTGCTTTTGAAAAAGTCAATAGTGAAGCCTTGCTATATCGACTGTACACTGAAGGGCTTGTAGCCTCTTTTGGAGGAGATAGATGGCAGCATCTATCCAATATAATAAAAGGAGATTTAGCGAACTCAGCTGTGAGTTTCGTGTTAAGTAGGTATACAACCAAAGAAGAAATAGACCAAGCTACGGATATTATTATTAAAAACGTGAAGTTTTTACAAACCTTATCTTTTGATTTATGAGCATAGAGAAATTAATTACTCCTTATTTTTGGAATACTTTTTCTAAAAAAATGAAGCAGAAAGTAGAAAATCCAAAATTTGCTGGTTTTTTTCTTGCAAAAGAAGCGGAAAGAACTGGCATGCGTTTGGCTACAGGCACAGATGGATCCCTTCAAGAAGGTAATATGGTAACTTTATATTGGCTTGTAGATGAAGCAGATGGGGTTATTGCCGACTGTAAATTTCAAGTATATGGTCCAACGTATCTTATTATTGCAGCTGAAACTATTTGTGAGATGGTTATCCGAAAAAATTATGACCAAGCATCTCGCATTTCTGCTGACTTAGTAGACAGGCAAGTGAGAGATAATAGCAAACGACCTGCTTTTACAGAAGAGGGGGCTTATTATTTGAATATGGTAATGAGTGCTGTAGATTTTGCCTGTCATCAATGTCATGGTATTCCTTTTAAAAGAGACTATGCGGATACGCCTATTGACTTTTTAGAAGAAAATCAACAAACGATTCCTGATTTTGAAAATCTTGCTAAAGAAGTTAAGTTGCAAATCATAGAAGAAATAATCTCTAAGGAAATTAGGCCATATATTGAGATGGATGCTGGGGGGGTTACTATTCATGACTTAAAAGGATCAGAACTTCATATTTCTTATGAAGGGGCTTGCACGAGCTGCCACGCGGCTACAGGGTCAACTCTTTCTGCTATTCAAAATATTTTAAAAACAAGAGTGCACCCTTCTATTACGGTCATCCCTACAATTTAGTGCTCTTTTGAGGAATCATCCTGGAAATAAGCTCTCCAAGAGTAAGGCTTTTTACAAGATTCTTCATAGGGTGAAAAATTAATTATGCAACCAAGCTTCAGGCTAAATGCCTTTTACTTTAGAGTTAGTTCTAAGCAAAATCTTACATTGTTAAAAATACCTAGCTCTGCAGGAGAGAGGTCATCAGATGAATTAGAGGAGTTGGAAAATTCACTACCTGGAGTAGCGTCATCTAAATCAGCTGATGGAGTAGAGTAAGGCGAATAAAGCCATTTACTCCAAGCATCGTGCTGCCAATCAGGGGGGTGACTGCTATTAATTCTCTTATTTAAATGATTCCAAGTACGAACTATCTTTTGTGCGCTAAGGTCTATTTTAAGCTGCGAAATCTTGCGTTGTGTTGTTTCAGCAGCTTCTATCTCTAAATCAGAAGAGTGATTGGTTGTAGTTAAACTTCTACTGCTTACTGGTGAAGTCATATTGTTTTATAGCTTAAAAGGGCTTGTAGAGTACTTTTTTTCTTTAAATGTTAGCAACAAATTTAAGTAAATTTTTTATTTTAATCGACAACTTTTAGCGATACTTCAGCAGATGAAAGAGTAACAATTTCACCGCTAGGAAGACATACGTTGAGCTGACCTTCATTAGAAAGAGAATGACAAACTCCTTCCCATTCCTGCCCATCATTTTTACAGATAATAGTTCTGCCAATATAGGCCATTAAATTTTCATACTGGCTTAAAAAAGGAACAAACCCTCTTTCTTTAAAAACTTCCAAGTCTTTTAAAAACTGGTTCTGCAGTTTTTTCAATAAATCATCTCTTGTAAAAAACCTGTCAGTTTCCAAGTTTAAAGAAGTAGCCGGTTTGTCAATCGAATCCAAAGTCTGTTTATCCAGATCTACATTAATACCAACCCCAATAAAACAATCATATACATTATTTTTAGAAGACATTTCACAGAGGACGCCTGCTAATTTTTTACCATTAAGTAAAACATCATTAGGCCATCTTATTTTGGGTAAAAGATCTTCGTCTATTAAAACCTCAGCAATTGATAGGGTCATAAGCTGAGCTAAAGATCCTATATGCATGCTATCAGTAGGTAGCGTAAAATAAAAGGTAGCATAGATGTTTTCTCCTCCAGGAGATACCCATGTTCTTTGAAACCTGCCCCTTCCAGCTGTTTGCTGTTTAGCTGAAATAACGGTAAGTTCACTGCTATCAAACTCATTTACATGAGCTTTAGCCCAATTATTAGTAGAATCTATAGAATCTAGTTGGATATTTTTGATTTTCATATTAATTTGACTTTTAACGTTATGGTGATTGATTCCAGTAATTTTTTCAATTATTCTTATACAAAATCTACTGAGCTTTTAATACGATGTTCGATCATAAGTTTATTACAAGAATAGATTTCAAAATTTTACCTATTCTATTCATTTTGATGATTATTAGTTTACTAGTTATCTCCTCTATGACGAATGATTGCTCACAAACATTTTTAACAGAGTATGTTAGAAGTCAAATAAGGTGGTTTGCCATAGGCTGGGTCGTTTTTTTTCTGTGTGCATTATTAGACTATCAGAAAATAAGAGAGTGGACTTGGGTTTTCTACGCAATTATGATTCTACTGCTTGTAGGTCTATATTTTGTTCCAGCAGTACAAAATGTGCATCGCTGGTATAGAGTTCCCGGATTTGGAAGCTTGCAGCCTTCAGAATATGCCAAGTTGGTAGTAGTAGTAACATTAGGATGGTTTTTGGAACGCAATGCCAGCAGAGTGCATAAGCTTTCCGTTGCCATGCAAATTCTAGTTATAGTTGGCATCCCTTTTATTCTTATTTTAAAACAGCCTGATCTTGGAACTGCTCTAGTGCTTTACCCTATCATGCTAGTTATGTGCTATTTGGGGGGTGTCCACAAAAAGTTCGTTTATGGTCTGACCTTACTGGGTATTTCAGGTTTTTTATTTATCGGCATGCTTCATTTAGATCTTCTTTCACATGAAAACATGAAGCCTTTTTTTACTAAGTTTCTTAAAGAATACCAATATGAAAGATTAAATCCTCATACCTATCATCAAAAAGCTTCCAAAACAGCTATTGCAATAGGGGGCATGGCTGGAAGCGGCTGGAATAAGTCTGAGTTCTCTTCTAAAAAATGGCTGCCAGCAGCTCATACTGACTCAGTATTTTCTGCTTATGCAGAAGAATATGGCTTTATTGGAGTTGCTATTTTATCATTTTTGTTTTTCTTGATGATTTATTTATCTTTTCAAGTTGCGTCACAAGCTAAAGAACTTTACGGCACCTTGTTATCGTCAGGACTTGCTGTTTACCTTTCCATGCATATTTTAGTGAATATAGCTATGATGACAGGCTTTTTGCCTATATCGGGCGTTCCCTTAGTATTAATTACCTATGGGGGTAATTCTATCTTGACAACAATGGCTGCACTGGGGATTTTACAAAGTATCTACAGTAGAAGGTTTATGTTCTGATGAGTAGCTCACATCTTTTTATATTAAAGCCAGGCATATGGACTGGAGAAGGTAAAATTACATTAAATATGGTAGCAGAAGAGCTGCCTTTTAAAATGTTATGGACCATTTCAGAAAGAGATAAATCTGGAAAAATTAAATGCACACAAGAAGTGCAAATTCAAGGTTTGTCAGAAGGAATGAAAAATGAAATGACATTTTACGATTTTTCCCCAAAGGTTTTTTCCATTGAAATGGAAAATGCCAATGTAGGTAGGATTATTGGAACGGGACTATATGACCAACAGCTGTTAGCCTGGGAGTTTCGTGAAAATGATCTTAATTTTGAAGGATATGAAACATACAAGCTAGAAAATGATAATAGCTATGTTATGCATGGAGAGTACATTACAACTGATCAACTGCGTACTCAAATTGATGGGAAAATCATGCTAGAAAAAGGGGAAAAATGAAAAAGCTTTGTCTGTTGTTTACTTCTTTACTTTTGTTTTCTTGTGGTCACAAAGTTATGACAATGCAAGCTTTTTATGACATACCGACAGGGACAACCGTACAGGAACTGAAACAGGCAGCAGGTAGGCCATACGCTATTCATAAGAAAGATGAAGTGGAAGAATATGAATATGTAGAGAGGTTCCAAAATGGCAATCGAACCATTTTAGAAAGACACTATTTTTTTATAGTAAAAGACAATCAGGTAATACAGAAGAGGGTTGAACAAATCAACCCTCCGCCTTATAGCATAAATAGCTATGATTTACAGACAACTTACTCTGAGGAGGATGAACCTACTCGAGAGCAAGATTAAGCCTTAATTTTGATATCCACACCAGCTGCAACTGGAAGAACTTTCAACTTATCGATAGTATCTAAAGTTGGTCCTACGATATCAAGAACTCGCTTATAAGTTCTCATTTCAAACTGCTCCCTAGACTTACGGTTCACGTGTGGAGACCTAAGAACTGTATATATTTCCTTTTTAGTAGGAAGGGGAATAGGTCCAGCTACGCGAGCCCCAGTTCGTTTTGCAGTTTCGACAATATCAGCAGTTGAACGATCAAGCTGCCTTTGATCATACCCTTTTAAGCGGATACGTATCTTTTGTCTTTGTTGCTTTGTTTGCTTTGCCATGATATGCCTTACTTTTTAAGAATTTCTTCTTGTTTTGATTTTGGAACTTGTTCGTATTTCTTAAACTCCATTGTATACGTCGCTCTACCAGATGACAAGGAGCGAAGTTCAGTTGAGTATCCGAACATTTCTGCTAGGGGAACTTCAGATTCAATAACTACAGTACCCTTATTAATCTCTTGTCCTAAGATCCTTCCTCTTCTGCGGTTTAAATCACCAATAACATCTCCCATGTGATCTTCAGGAGTGGTGACGACAACACGCATAATCGGCTCTAATATTACAGGTTTTGCTTTATTTGCAGCTTCTTTAATAGACATAGATCCGCAAATCTTAAATGCCATTTCATTTGAGTCTACTTCATGATAAGAACCAAATACAATAGCTACTTTAACGTCAACTAAAGGATAACCTGCAATAGCACCAGAGCTTAAGCCTTCTTCGACCCCTTTGATAACTGCTGGTATATATTCTCTTGGGATAACTCCGCCCACAATTTTACTGACAACTTCATTGCCCTTTCCTACTTCATTAGGCTCAATATCCAAGCATACGTGAGCATATTGTCCACGTCCACCTGACTGCTTAACAAATTTAGTTTCAGATTTTGAAGGAGCTGTAATAGTTTCACGGTAAGATACTTGCGGCTGTCCTACATTGGCATCAACCTTGAATTCTCTTAGCATTCTATCTCTTAAAATATCTAAGTGAAGCTCTCCCATTCCAGAGATAAGAGTCTGTCCAGTCTCCTCGTCACTTTTTACTCTAAAAGTAGGATCTTCGTCAGCTAGGGCAGATAATGCTGTGGAAAGCTTTTCGCGGTCAGCTTTTGATTTAGGTTCAATAGCCATAGAAATAACAGGCTCAGGGAATTCCATTTTCTCTAGGATAAGTGGGTTGTTTTCTGAACAGATAGTATCACCTGTAGAGGTGTGCTTTAGTCCAATAATTCCCACAATGTCACCAGTAAAAAAAGCTTTCTTTTCATTTCTGGTATTAGAGTGCATTTCTAATAGCCTTGAAGCTCTTTCTTTTTTGTCTTTTGTAGTATTTATTAAAGTAGTTCCTTGTGTAAGAACACCGCTATAAATACGAACGAAAGTAAGTTTTCCGACGTAAGGGTCTGTCATAACTTTAAATGCTAATGCCGCAAGAGGACTTTCATCGCTTGGGTCAATTTTCATTTCTTCGTCATTAGACAGATTAATTCCTTTAATAGTTCCTCTATCAAGAGGGGATGGCATCCATCGAATAACTGAGTCAAGAATTTGTTGAACCCCTTTGTTTTTGAAGGCAGTGCCACATAGAACAGGGTTGAACTTACTTTCGCAAACTCCTTTTCGAATAACTGCATGGATTTCATCTTCAGTAAGGGAATCCGGATCTTCTAAAACTTTCATCATGAAGTCTTCATCAGATTCGTCAATAGTTGCAAGCTCTTCTAAAAGAGTAGCTCGCATCTCTTGGCATTTTTCTTTTAAGTCTTCAGGGATCTCTTCAATTTGATATTCGGCGCCCATGGTTTCGTCTTTAAAGAGATAAGCCTTCATAGTGATAAGATCAACCATGCCTTTAAAGCCACTTTCAGCTCCAATAGGGCATTGTACAGGGATAGCATTAGCGTTAAGCTTTTCTTTCATGGTCTCAACGCAGTTAAAAAAGTCAGCGCCAGTTCTGTCCATTTTATTGACAAAAGCAATTCTTGGGACGCCATAAGTGTCTGCTTGTCTCCATACAGTTTCAGATTGAGGTTGAACACCAGCAACAGCACAAAAAACAGCGACAGATCCATCAAGTACGCGTAGAGACCTTTCCACCTCTACAGTAAAGTCAACGTGACCCGGGGTGTCGATAATGTTAATTTTGTGATCTTTCCAGTATACAGTAGTAGCAGCTGAAGTAATTGTAATTCCTCTTTCTCTTTCCTGCTCCATCCAGTCCATTACAGCTGCGCCTTCATGAACCTCACCAATTTTATGGGACTTTCCTGCGTAGAATAGAATCCTTTCTGTCGTAGTTGTTTTACCAGCATCGATGTGAGCCATGATGCCGATGTTTCTTACATTGTTAAGCTTATCTGTTTCTGGTCGTTTTTCTGTCATCTTATCCTCGTCTTACCATTTGTAGTGAGCAAAAGCTTTGTTAGCCTCAGCCATACGGTGAGTATCATCTTTTTTCTTAATTGTGCTGCCTTGGTTGTTGAAGCAGTCAGAAAGCTCATCGGCTAATCCTTGTGTCATGGATCTACCTGGCTTGGATCTTGCATTGTTAATAATCCATCTCATAGCTAAAGCAGTTCTTCTGTCTGGAGCAATTTCTACAGGTACTTGATAAGTAGCTCCACCAATTCTTCTAGATTTTACCTCTAGAGATGGCTTTGCGTTTTCTAAGGCTTGCTCGAAAGATTCCAGTTCATTTTCAGCTTTGATTTTTTCAGCAAATTTTTTGAGAGCACCATATACTATTTTACGAGCAACTGCTTTCTTGCCGCCCAACATAATTTTATTAATAAGCTTGGAAAGTACTACATTGCCATAAACAGGATCAGGTAATACTGTTCGTTTTTCAGCACGACGTCTTCTTGACATAAATATAATTCCTTTTTAAAAATTTCTTCACCCGACCTTTGTTGGTCCTTTAAAGAGAGCTTTTATTCAGAAAAAGCTCTAGGTTACTTAGGCCTTTTGGCCCCGTATTTTGATCGACTTTGTTTGCGGTCTTTAACAGCTGCGGTATCTAATGCTCCGCGAACTATATGGTATCTAACACCAGGAAGGTCTTTTACTTTTCCACCGCGAACTAAAACGATACTATGTTCCTGAAGGTTGTGTCCTTCTCCAGGGATATAAGCAATAACTTCTCGACCATTAGACAAGCGAACCCAAGCTACTTTTCTTAAAGCAGAGTTTGGCTTTTTAGGTGTTTTTGTTTTAACTTGAAGGCAGACGCCACGTCTGTGTGGACACTTTTGTAGAGCAGGTGACTTCTTTCTTCTCACTTTGTCTCGTCTTTTTTTGCGAATCAGTTGGTTAATCGTTGGCATAGAACGCTTTTCTCCTAAAAAATATCATATCTACAGAGAAAGACTATATCTTATATAGGATTATTTGCAAAAACATTTCTTCTTTTCTTTTTGGTTTAAATTTTTTTTATTGTTCAAGTCTTTAATTCAAAGATAGTAACCAGTTTTATTAAATTAAAGTTAATTAATTATGTTGCGTAAAGGTTAATTTTAATTTTATAATTACAAATGGAGGTTAGAGGGGTAAGACGAAGCTTACGACGCTAAGTTTGGTGTTTTTCTTTGGTTCTTCACTCCTTCTTTCCTCCCACTTTTTTATAAGGGGGGTAAGGGTGAACAAGTTTTTTCGTAACATGTTAGCTTGTCTACTTTTAACCTTTTCAGTTTTTTCTGCTCAGAATCTGATTGATCCTCAAGAAGTTCCTCATATTATGAACAAGTTCTTCAGTTATCACATCGACAAAAAGCAAATGACTCCGCAGATCATAAGAAGAACAATAAAAATTTATTTGGAACAGTTTGATCCTGAAAAAATTTATTTTACGCAAAGCGAAATAGATTCTGTCTTAAATATCTCAGACTCTGAAGTAAACCATATAATTGCGCAGTACTATAAAGGAAATTTTGAATACTTCGAAGAAGTTAGCTTTTTAATTCAAAAAGGGATTTTAAGAGCTCAGCGATTTAGAAAGTCTTTAAAAAATGAACTGATCAATCGACCTATTCAAGAGATGGATATCGAGTTTCAAAGTGGTTATGCCTCTAACGAAAAGGAGTTGTTTGAAAAACAAAAATATCGCATCAATCGCTTTTTCTTGTTCCATGATAAGAGGTCAGACCTCAATACAAAGAAAAGAAGAAAGAAAGCATTTAATCTTTTTGAAAAGAAGGCGAGGCAAGGGGAATTCGTCTATCTTTTTTTAGATTCAAATGGCAACCCTATGACAAATGAGCTGGCAAATCATATATTTTCCCAAAAGCTTTTAAAGGCAATGGCTAAGAGTTTAGATGCCCACACCTCTTTTTTTACAGAAAATGAAGCGTTTGAAATGAGAATGAACTTAGAAAAGCAGTTTGAAGGAGTGGGCATTGTTTTATCAGAAAGCATAGATGGAGTTTTGGTGGCAGATCTAATTAAAAATGGACCTGCAGCTAAAAGCAACAAAATAGCTATTGATGACATGATAGTAAGCATTAATGACATAGATATAAAAAATAAGTCCTTTGAAGAAGTTCTTCAAATGATGAAAGCAAGGGATAGCAGTTTTTTAAAATTAGGGGTTAAAAAAGCGGGGAACAGTCGAGTAATTCAGGTGAGACTCTCTAAAGAACCGATAGTTATGGAAGATGATCGCCTCACATTTGAGGCAGAGCCTTTTGGAAATGGGGTGATAGGAAAGCTAAACCTACGTTCTTTTTATGAAAATGGAGAAGGCATTAATAGTGAAAAAGATATTAGAAAAGCTCTTCATGCCCTTGAAAAGAAAGGTCCTATTTTAGGGTTAGTTTTAGACTTAAGAGAAAACTCAGGGGGTTTTTTGAGTCAGGCAGTTAAAGTGGCTGGTCTTTTCATTTCAAGTGGTGTGGTAGTGATTTCTAAATATGGCCAAGAAATTCACTATTTAAGAAAAGTGGATGTAAAATCCTACTATAATGGACCTCTTATCATTTTAACATCAAAGCTTTCAGCCTCAGCGGCAGAGATTGTAGCCCAGGCATTGCAAGACTATGGTGCTGGAATCGTTGTAGGAGATGAAAGAACTTTTGGAAAAGGGTCTATTCAGTACCAAACAGTAACAGATGAAAATGCTGATTTATTTTTCAAAGTTACGGTAGGGAAATATTACACAGTTTCAGGAAAATCGACTCAAGTAGAAGGAGTAAAGGCAGACATAGTAGTTCCAACTGCTCTATCTGTGTATAATATTGGAGAAAAATTTCTTGAGTATCCATTACAGCCAGATAAAGTAAACCCTGCTTATAGAGATACGCTGCTAGATTTAGATATGAAAACTAGGTCATGGTTTCAACAAAATTATCTGCCCTACTTGCAAAAGCAAATCCTATTTTGGAAAGGGATGCTTCCTACTTTAAGAGCGAATGCTACTTATAGAATTGATCAAAGCCTCACCTATCAAAAATTTTTAGAATCTATTAAAGTTGTCAATGATCCATTTTACAAACCTCACGGTATGGATCTTCAAATGGAGCAAGCCGTCAATATTTTAAAAGATATGATTTTCCTCGAGCTAAAAACACAGGTCGATGCTGAAAAAGCTTTTTCTAAAAAAGATAATTTTCAAAAGTAATTGCCAAAAATCCCTACAACCTTCTAAGCTGGTGGTCTTTTAGGCCAGGTAGCTCAGTCGGTAGAGCAGAGGACTGAAAATCCTTGTGTCGCCAGTTCGATTCTGGCTCTGGCCACCACGTCACTTGCCGAAAGAATGCCGGAATATCACCGGAGTACTCAATTTCCTTAAATCATCCAAGCAGGGTTGCAACATATATTGTTGTTATCCGTTTTGGAGTGTCAATTCCGTTAAAATTACGGTATTTTTTAAACACTCTTTTTTAACTAGCTTAAAACCAAGAACAAAGATGGGTTTGTTCAAGGACTATTTGTTTTGATGTCTCTTGTAGGGAAGTAAAAAGATCGGTCATATTCGTGAACGTGAATTAAAAAAGAGAAGATTATCTTAACAGCGTTTTTTGAATTATAAGAGGCCATTCATGGATTGGCCTCTTCTGTACAAAAAAAATGGTTAAAAATCATTTAGAACTTAAATCATAATAAATATGTTTAACCAAGTAAACTATGAGCAATAAAAATAGTTAAATTTAAAGCTAGAAAAGTTGCTCCAAATTGGAATCCTATAATTATATTTTTAGCTAGTAAGGAAGAGCTTGCCATTGCCTTTGCATGACAATAAATAGTAGCTAAAGAGCCTACAAAAACTGCTTGTGCAACATGTTTGATCAAATTAGAAATAATATTGTCTTGTACTCTATATATATCAAACACGGTAGTGTGATTAGTTCTTAATATAGGGCTAGCCATAATTTCTCCTTTAAGTTGTGTGTAAATTTATATCAATAGACTTCTCATATTCTCTAATAGTACGACTAAAATAATCCTTAGCTGTATGAAATTTCAATACATCATCATCAGAATCTCCATTCTGTTGTTGCGATGCAATTCTTTGGGTTAAAGCATTAACTTTTCTATCTAATCGACTTAATCTACTGTGTTCAATTTGGTTTCCTATTTTGCCAGTCTTTAATATAAATTTACCCAAAGCACCTACCGATCCGCTTCCACCGCCTGTTACAGCAAATACAGTTAATGCTGAAGCAGAAGTGGCGAATAACGCAACCCCAATTATACCACCGATGATAGCTGATGTAGCTCCCCATTTAGTGACATCAGGTTTAGAAGTTTCTCTTCTTACTATTTTATGATCATTAAAAATATGAGTACTTTCTGCAATGTCCATATCTTCTAAATAGCTATTAATTTCTTCAATTCCGCTGCATTTATAAGCGTACATTTTATCAGAGGGAATCCTTCCTATATTAGCATGATCAAAAATATGAAAGTTGGCATCATCATCAGATAATAATCTCATATGTTGTTGGTTAGAAACAATTGCTGTCATATATTTCCTATTAAAATTTTTAAGTGTGTGAATGCTAAAGATTTTAGTTTGAAAATTGCAATTACAGAAATTATTTTAATTTTTTATCAAGTTTCCAAGTTAAAATAGCAATTTATTGTGATTTCGAATTGGAGCTCACAGAGAGAGAATTCTTTGAATCTTGAACAAGCTGTCGTGATTTCAACGCGTGTGTATTATGGGGTGCATATGAATGAATGGTAGATATCAGAAAATTTTAGACATCTTGAGGTATATCATGAAATGCATTGGAAGCATAAAAAGCAAATGGCGTCGTAATAGGCCTCTTTGTGGAGCTAAGTGTCGGGATGGGCATACATGTAAGGCAAAGGCTGTAGTAAATCCTAATACAGATCAACCAGTCAATGGACGTTGTAGGATATACGGAGGTTTAAGTACAGGAGCTAAAACTAAGATGGGAAGGGAAAAATGTAAGCAAGCTGCAAAAAAAGGATGCTAAAATATTGGCAACAAAAGAAGAAAGGTTAATATCAGATGTATGATTTGCCGTCAAAAAAACTTCTCATCAATTAATTGATGATCTTACTTTTTTTAGTTTGCCTTATGATTACAAAAAGTCTTTATTTTGTTCTCTTATAGGATTTAAGTTGAAATTTTTTTCTTGAATTGACGGTATATTTAAAAATTTTGAATAGTATCGTCACTTAAATTTTTTTTAATAATAACAATGAGGTAAATATGGCAGCAGCAAGTCCCGTTTATCCCTATACTATTAGGGGAGAGTCAGCACGTGAACACCCTGATCGGTTTACTCAAATATATCAGCTAGAAGTTCATTCTGGCACAGGAGAAACAATTGAGGTCGCTATTGACCCAGCTGTATATCGAGACGATTGGGATCAGCCGTACGAAGAAGATTTAAATCATTATCTTCATTGCAATGACCGGTTTTATAACGACAGAATTATTATGAGAGATGCTGTCTTTTTAAATGATAGAAGGTATGAGGATCCTAATTTTAGAGCTCATCAAGTGGAAAGATATTTTACTGATAAAATGGAGCCCAGGTCGCATGAACTTGCTTGGATACATGCTTTATGTCCAGAAGAAGTAAGGTCATATGCAGAAGAACATAATTATAGTCAATATACGGAACAATTCCAGAATTTTAGAACTGCTTTAATGGATCGTTATATACAAAAAAAACAAAAAGAAAGACTTGATGCAATGAATCCTCTTGATAGAACAGTAATGAAGGCTATATATGCACTTACTGATTTCAATGAAAAAATCATAGATTTTGTAGGAGATAAAAATGACCCAGAAGCTCAAGGGAAAAGAAAAATTGCAAGAAGCTGCATTAATCTGACTTATACAGCTGGATCTTTGTTTTTTTTTCGGTATTTACTGGGTTCAGCTTACTCAAAACCGCGTTAATATTTTTAGGAACTTCTGTTTTATTAGGATATTGGCACGATTTAGTAAATGCAAGTAAGTCATAGTAAATGTTGATTCATATGATTAGAGACTATTAAGCTGAGATGGAAGGCAGCTTTTTAGAAAGCATAAGAGCTACATAAAAATTTGAAGATGATTTTCAGATTAAAATGAATAATAAAGTCAATGAACCTAAAAAAAAGATAACTCATCATAGAGCTTTAGCATATCTTTTGCAGAATCGAGTTATTTCTTCTTATGGAAAACTGATAGGTAAAGAATATGAGAATCTTGATTCCATAGATGGTAAGTCAGCTTGGTGTGATTTTGCTGCACAAGACGAATGGGGTGAAGTTGTTTTAGCTTATCAAGAAAATTTACCTGTGCAGTTTTTATGGAAAAATTTGTTTTATATAAGTCTTTCTGAGATGGAAGAAATGTATAATGTAAAATTGATGAAAAAACATTACCATCATCTTCATCTGAAGATTGTATGTCACCTACAATTAAATTAAATACTCAAAATGCAGTTCTGGAAAGCTTAGAAAAAAAACTTAGTAAAAAATATCCCTTTCTTAAAAAAGGATATAAAGAAAAAGGAACGCTGATAATAGGGATTATAGATCCACTCTTTGGAGGATTTATTAATGATATTGAGATAAAATTTAAAAGTTTTGATTTAAATTCTTTAGAAGAAGAAGCAATAAGACTTTCTAAGAAAAGTTGTTTTGATAAAGTCTTGATTGTAGATGGATTGAGGGAGTTTTATTTAAACCCTCAGCAAGATGCTTATCAATTACTTCCGTTAAAAAATAATAATTATTAAGGAGGTTCCTGAATCAAGTAAAAAGATTTCTATCTTTTGTAATTTTGTTTATATTCCTCAGCTAAAAGAACCAAGTCCATTTTATCCTGACGATTTGATTTCAAAATTGGATATGTACTATATATAAGTTTTAAAAATTCTGTGTAGTTCATGTGTTTTGTTACAGATAATACATAATCAACGATTTTACGATCTTTTTCGGAGAGAAGTTGATTTGCTTTATTTATATCTATCGGCTCTTTTAAAGAGATTTTTTCAGCAGTATTGCCGTAGTTGTTGATATATTTTTGAATAACAAAATATGAAGATTTATCTAGTTCGTTAATGATTTCTTTTACGTAAGGTCCATAATGATTAAATATCCACTTAATGTCGGTTATTTGTTGTTTGTTATTAATTGCCGACTTCCAATCAACAAGGTAGATCAATTTTACTAATCTAGCTTTTGATAAAAGCGTTTTAAGATTGGTAGAACAATAGCAAATATAAAGAGATAGATTTATTAATGGTGTCATTTACATACCTAATTTAGTAGTATCTTCAAAAGAAGGGCCTATGTATTCTCTATACATGTCAAGGTCTTCCCTAAGGTTGATGCCAAGATCATCATTTAAAACTTTTGAGATCTTCCTTTCTTTTAATTGGGTTGGGCTAAGACTTTCAAATACAATAATCATATGTTTTTGATGTCCACGTCGAATGGGTAGGGCAAAAATATTTCGGCTTTTCATAGTTAAGTTCGTAACTGAAGCTTTTGTTTTCATTCTTCCCACTTTGGAAGACATTTGAGCCTCAATCCAACCTTTTTCATCATTATTGGGATCAGGTAAATTTTCTATATAACATTTGTTTTTATGATAAGCCGCTCCAATTACTCCTTCATTATCAGGATAAAAAGCTCGACCTTTCTTTTTAAATTCTGGATCATCAGAGTGTCTATACAGTAAGATAAATTTATCCTTGGAATGGCAGTAAAGAGATACTCGCACTAATGGATCGTGAAGAAACTCTAGCCTTTTTAATATAGGTTCAAGTGAATGAGTTATCAAATTTTCGTAGAACTTTAGGGGCTGGTCTTGATCATCTGCTATTTCAAATAAATTGTTGATGTTGTTTATTAAGGTTTTATTTCGGGTTTTGTCTCGTTTACCTTGAGAAATAGTTCTTGATAATGACTTTTTATTTTTACAACTAAATATTATACAAATAATAAGTAAAATAACTCCAATTATATTTGCATTTTTAAGTGGGGTAAATAAGAGACTTCCGCTTATGATTGCTAAGGCTTCAACAAATCCTTCTCCCCATACCAGCTTATTTCTAAGAATACTTTTCAGAATTCGTTCTAACATTTTTAAAATTAAAAATTAAATTTAAAGGAGCTTAGCATTAGTCGGAAATTAACTCTATCTTTATACCGGAATATTGCCGGAATGGATAATTACCAAAAGTTAATCTTGATCAATTTAAGTGACCAATATTTCCTAGAAAAAATCTACTTTCCTCTATACACTTTATCAAGCAAAGGTGATTAAAGGTCACTTTGAGTAATTGTCAGTAAGGCTTTTTCAAGACTGAAAATCCTTGTGTCGCCAGTTCGATTCTGGCTCTGGCCACCACGTCACTTGCCGAAAGAATGCCGGAATATTACCGGAGCACAATTTCCTTAAATCATCCAAGCAGGGTTGCAACATATATTGTTGTTATCCGTTTTGGAGTGTCAATTTCGTTAAAATTACGGCATTTTTTAAACACTCTTTTTAACTAACTTAAAATCAAGAGCAAAGATGAATTTGTCTAAGGGTTATTTATATGAAAAAAACTGAAAATTTGTTCTCTTATGGAACATTGAGGTATGAAAAGGTTCAACTTGCTACATTTGGTCGAAAATTAAAAGGAAAAGAAGACAGTCTTCCAGGTTATTACCTAGAAAAGCTTGAAATTACAGATCCTGACGTGATTGTAAAAAGTGGAGAGAATATTCACTCGATTATTCGATTTTCAGGAAATCCTGAAGATCGAATTCCTGGCATAGTATTCAAAGTTTCTTTGGAAGAACTAGATCAAGCTGATAAATATGAAGTAGCGGATTATAAAAGAATTCTAGTTCAATTATTGTCAGGCTTGTTTGCTTGGGTTTATGTCAGTGCCAAAAATCCTTAAGGTCTATAAATCTAAACATCATGTCGCCAGTTCGATTCTGGCTTTGGCCGTTATGTTTCTAGCTAAAGCATCAACTGCCTTCATGCAAGTAGATCTGAAGCCTGTTTTTTCCGTTTTAAAGTTATAGACATGATACTAAACATCTAATCTTGTACAAGTTCACTTGCCCTTTTTAAAGCTTGATCAAAGTGTGGAAATATCATTTGTTCTTGATCAGATTCTAGCAAATCAAATTTTTTGATAGTGTGTAATACGGATTTATTTACGCCTGAAAGGATGAGGGAGATATGATCTCTCTTACATTTGTTTACTAATTCTCTTAATGCATGCATTCCAGTTGCGTCGATCACAGGAACTTGTCGCATTCGCAAAATAAATACTTTAGGCGGAAATTTAATATTAGAAAGGATGTCCCTTAAACTATCTGCTAAACCGAAAAATAAAGGTCCTGTTACTTCATAAACTTCTACACCATTGGGAATAGCGGATTGCTCAAGTGACTCTTGATTGACTTCTTCATTTTCAATAGGTTCATCTTTCAAAAAATATAATGGGGCAATTTGTGAAACATCCTCAATCCTTTTTATAAATAAAAAAGCAGAGAGCACAATTCCAACTTCTACTGCAATCGTCAAATCAACTAAAACTGTAAGTAGAAAAGTCACTAGCAATATGGCTATATCATACGGTGGTGCTTTAAATAGATTTCGAAAGTGGTGGTACTCACTCATATTCCAAGCTACCATTACCAGGACAGCTGAAAGGGATGCTAGAGGGATTTGGCTAACGATAGGTGCAAAAATAAGTAAGATTAGAAGTAATGTTGCTGAGTGAATTATCCCAGCAAAGGGGGTTTTTGAACCTGATTTGATACTTGTTGCCGTACGGGCTATGGCGCCTGTTGCAGGTATGCCTCCAAATAATACAGAACCAATGTTGGCTATTCCTACAGCCATCAGTTCGCAATTTGATTTATGGCGTCGTCCTGTCATCCCATCAGCAACTATTGCAGAAAGAAGCGATTCGATGCCCGCTAAAAATGCTATTGTGAGGGCCTCCGGGATTAGATTATACCACCTATCAAATGGAGTTAAAAAATTAGAAAGTGAAAAAGCTGGGAAGCTTCTAGGAATTTCTCCGAAGCGTGAAGCTATAGTTTCTACAGGTAGTTCTAAGATCCATGAAAGCCCCCCAGCTAGAGCAATTGCTGTAATTCCCCAAGGCAAAACAGGAAAAAAACGACGTATAAGTATTATCAGTAGAAGAGAACCAGCTGCTACACCAAAAGTTATGGGGTGCCATGAGGAAAATGAGGAAAAAATCGCTATGCATTTAGGAATAAATTCAGCGGGAAGGTTTTGGATATTTAGGCCAAAGAAATCTTTAATTTGAGAAACAAAAATAATAACAGCGATGCCTGAGGTAAATCCAACAACTAATGGGTAAGGGATGTATTTGATTAATGTTCCGAGTCGAAAAAATGCAAAAGCTAGAAGAATAAGTCCTGCAAGGATAGTAGCAAGGACTAATCCAGTATACCCATGATTATGAACAATATTGTAGATGATAACAACAAAGGCTCCTGTTGGGCCTCCTATTTGCGAGTAACTACCTCCCAATAGCGAAATAATGAAACCTGCAATGATTGCTGTGTACAAACCGCTTACAGGAGACAGCCCTGATGCAATAGCAAAGGCCATAGCAAGTGGAAGAGCTATAATTCCAACAGTTACTCCCCCAATTAAGTCATGCTTAAACAAATTGAAAGTATATTTGTTTTTAAGGCAAATCCACGTTTTAGGGGTAAATTCTATTAATCTTTGAACAAATTTCTCTCGCTTATTTTTCATTCAATAGTTGGCTTGTCCCAGGTTGTTGGGTACAAAGGTTTATGCAAGGTAGCACAATTGATGGACAAATTCAACTAAAAGTAGGTTGATTTAGAATATATCCAGAGTAGCTAATTTCTTAGAACCGTTTTAATCTTAAGTAACTATCTGAGCTCGAGAAAAATGGATGTTACCATATAAGACGTGGCGTTCAGCGGATTTAAATCCAAAAGAAGACTGCATTGTGAAGTTCACAAATTACTCAATACCGCAGTTGCAATTTGGAGATCCTGAACTGCTATCCCAGTTAATGAAGCTACTGTAATCTCATCATTTGAAATGCGTCCTTTGGAAGGGTCTGTAATTACTTCTCCAAGTTCAATAAGATTGTCTTCACTTAAAAGGTGTTGTTGCAATGCGAAAGAAACATCACCGAATTGTTTGCATTGAACCTTGCTGTCCACAATTATTTTTTGGGCTTTAGAAAAGATTTTAGGATCGAGTTCTTGTTTGCCCACATCATCAGCTCCGATAGCAGTGATATGAGTTCCGGGTTTGATGTGTTTTTCTAATAGTAATGGAAAGTGAGATGATGTAGTGGTTACAATTAGGTTAGAAGAAGATGCTAATTCTTCTATCGTTTTAGCTATCTCTATATTCCATTCTTGCAGTCTTGGGTCGTTTTTTAACTGCTGCGCTTTTGAAGCGGTACGTCCCCAGACCATTACTTTTCGACAGTTAGTTGCATAGCGAAGTAGTTGCAATTGATAAAAAGCTTGAGCTCCTGTTCCAATAATTCCAATACAAGAAATCTCTTTTGGAGCGAGATATTTAGCGGCAATACATCCAGTAGCAGCGGTTCGGATGTCCGTTAAATAGCCTTCATCTAAGAAAATAGAAACAGGCTTTCCTGTTTTTTGATCAAAGAGCAATAACAGACCATTCCCAGATGGAATTCCTAGTTTAGGATTCTCAGGAAAGCCCGAAGCTATTTTTACAATGTAATAAGGAGCGTTTTGGATATATCCATATTTTATATGACAATCTCCGGGAGGACTAGAAAAATGCATAGAGCCAATGGGAGGAACTACAGCTTTTTTTTGGCTATAGAGAATAAATCCTCGCTCTATTTCTTCTAAGACTTTGAGAATGGAAAGAGCTCTTTCGATTTGCTTTCTTGTAAAGATATTCATTTTCTGTATTTTTGAAGGAATGCTTCAAAACGTTTTAATATTTCAGGCATATTCTTTCTTCCAAATCCAATTCGAAAGTAATTACCGGGAAGACCTACTACGCTTCCAGGCATGATGAGAATACCTTCTTTTTCAGCGAGTTCTTTGGAAAAATCCTCAATAGAGATGGGAAGTAAGAGCTTGATGACTCCAATAGTGCCACTTTGGGGACGAACCCACTTTAGGATATCTTGGTTACGGTCCATGAAAGCATCCAAGATGTCTAAATTCTCTAAAATAAGTTTTCGGTTTCTAGCTAAGATGTGCTTTTTTGCCCTAAGAGCAATTAAAGCTAGGATTTCGCTGGGAGCGCTATTGCAAATAGATGTATAAAGCTTATATGAACTAACACTGTCTATAAATTTTTTATCTTGGGAAACTATCCATCCAATGCGAAGACCAGCTAGACCGAAAGATTTTGTCATGACATTGAGCGTAATTCCTTTTTCATAGGCATCAGCAATGGAGGGGAGTCTCTTTGTTTCGTCAATTTCAAGAAATCGGTACACTTCATCACAAAAAATATACGCATCATGCTTTCTAGCTAGCTGAATAATGCCTTCAAAAACCTCTTTTGATAATAAGCTTCCGGTAGGATTGTGGGGGTAGTTGAGAACAATAAGTTTTGTATTTTCTTGAAAAACCTGTTCAACTTCTTCAAGGTCTAATTGCCAATTATTTTCAGCTATTAAAGAAATACTAGAAACTTTTCCTCCAAAAGAAGAAGGTAAAGTTTTTAGGGACTGATAACAAGGGTCGATCGCAATAATGTGATCATTTGGCTCTATAAGAGTTCTCATGGAACAATAAATGCCTTCTTCAGCACCTGCAAAGGTAAAGACTTGATCGCTTTTTATTTTTGTATAAAGCTTGCAAATCTCTTCTCTTAAGAGAGGATGTCCGGGGACTTCTGTATATCCCAATGATAAAGTTTCCCATATTTGTTTAGACTCTGGATCAGCAAGCTTTAAAAGTTCTTGGAGTTTCCAGCTTTCAGGATCGGAGCAACATAATAAATAGGGTGTGGAAAATTCATATTTTTTCCAGAATTCTTCTAATTTAAAGGGCGGAAGTTTCATAAATCTCCTTTTAAGTAATTGTAGACGCTCGCGCGTGAAATTTTTATAACATCTGCAATGTAAGTTGCAGCATTTTTTGCTTCAAAAGCTCCTTCTTTATGCAGAAGTTGGATGAGGATTTGTTTATCTTTTCGAGTAAGTGTTGCAAGCTCCAGTGACCTTTGTTGTAAATAGTTAGAAACATAACTATTGATTTTTTCCCTCCAATCATTTTCAAAGAGAAAGTCTGAAACATTTTCTGACTCTTGAACAAAACCTTGAATAAAGTGTTGAATTTCTTCCCACTTTGACAAATCAAGGTTGATACAAAAAAGCCCTATGGGTTTTTGTTTAGAGTCTCGAATAACAGCTGTTACAGATTTTGTTTTTCTTCCATTCCAATTTGTTTTGATATAAGGAGGGAAAATATCCTTATTTTGAGGTATTTGATCTTCTTTCCCTAGCAAAGATTCATCTCCTCTTTTTCTTTTTGAATAACTGTTGAAAATTTCTCGAATACACCCCGTTTTGAGGTCATGGATTACAACCTCTACATGAGGAGAAAAGAGGAGGGTTAAAGCCTCTGCTATGGAGGTATATCGGTCTAATTCATTCATATTCACGGCCCTTTAATAGATATTAAAGTCTATTTTAGACTATTTTGTCTATTTTTACTAAATAAATCTTATTTTGAATAGGATGGGATTATCTAAAGTAATTGGGCGTAAGCTATTTATGTGACTTTAAAAAGTGTTCCTAAATATTAGTATTTTAGAAAGGTCTTGCCTTGAAATACTACAATCGTAGTAATATCGCTGAAGTAAAAAATATAGGAGATATTCAATGGGGCAGTTTGCTTTTGGAGAGTTAGAGCTTTCCATTTTAAAAGCAGTGCGAGAATTAGGCAGAGCAACTGTTCATGAAGTTCTTAAAAAATTAGCAAGTAAGCGCAGCTATACTACAATTATGACAGTAATGAGCCGTCTTGCTGAAAAGGGAGAATTAGCAAGAGAAAAGCAAGGTAAGCAGTATGTCTACTGGATTACCCCTCATAAGGAACGTGCATCAAAAGGTCTTCTAAAGCGCATCCAAGACAGACTCTTTGGTGGTAAGGGTGCAGCAATGGTGAGTTATTTGATTGAAGTAAGTGAAGAGATGTCTGATCAAGAGTTATGTGAAATTGAGAGTATGATTCAACAGAAAAGACAGCAGAGTAAAAAAAATGGATAAATTTGCGTTATTTATTTTCAACGTGTTTTTAAATAGTCTTTTAGCATTCTTTACAACTGTAATTTTAATAGAAGGGGTTATTTTTCTATTTAGAATTCGTCAAGGAAGATGGTGCTCTTTTTTACGAATCTTGCCTATTTTAAAACTTCCATTTGATGTGTTTTATTATAATTTTTCTAGATGGTCCTATGCACAAGGTATCAATCCATTAATGTGCGAAGAAGGATCTCGAATATTATCAATAACTGTAGGGTATTTCGAGAGATCGCCGGTAATTACTTCAGGTATTCAATTTACAGCTCCTGGAAGCCTGACTTTTAGTGTTGCCGATGCTATAAGCTATTTTTTCAACCCAAAGTTTTTGATTGCATTTTCTTTTCTGTTGGTTGGATGCTCTTTAACTTTTCTTTTGAGGAAGATTTTTGTTTATAATCAATTCATTGCATCTCTAAATGAGCTACAAGAAGATAAGACTTACAAACAAAGAAGAATTCGCAACGCAAAAATTAACTGCCTTTTTAGAAAAAAAAGGGTTTCAGTAATAAGAGTTTCCAATATTAATGGATCGCCATTTGTAGCAGGGATTGCCTCAAAAGTCATTTACATGCCGACTTCTCTTGAGCAAAAGCTTACTCAAAAAGAATATGAGGCTGTTTTAGCGCATGAAGTAGAGCATATTAGAAGAAAAGACACATTTATTCGGTTCATTTTGGATGTGATTGGGTCGGTATTTTGGTGGGTTCCCACTAAATGGCTACAAAAAAGGATCGAAGAAGGACAAGAAGTGGCGTGTGATTTGAAGGCAAAAAGATATGGAGTTTTTTCCGTCGATCTTGCTTCAGCTATTTGTAAATCTGCAAAGGAGTCCCTGCATTTTTCTAATTATAAAATGGCGCAGTATCTTACAAAACATATGATGTATAAAAGAACGAATATTCTACTGCAGTCTTCCACAAAACGGTTTCAAGCTCTTTATTTTGTTTTGTCCTGCTTTGCTGTTTTCTTTTCCTTTTTACTAATTTTTCTAGGGAGATTTTGGATTTTTTAGTCCTTATTTTTTAACCAACAAATACTACAATTGTAGTAAAGGAGAATTCATGAAAAAAATGCTAATTTTAATGCTGATAACAATATCAGCTGGAACATCGTTTGCAGCATCTTGGGAAATCCCTGAACATGACCTGAGAATTGTTAATGTATGTGATCTGTCAGACCAAGAATTGAATAAGGTAATGAATGGGTATCTACCCAATCTTGTCATAGAGTTTTCAGAAAATACAATGTTGCCTATCAATTTCTTTTTGAAGGGGAACTTAGTAAATTTGGTAGAAAAGAAAGAAAGCTTTGAACATATACAGGTTAAGCAAACTTTTTATGCCAGGTTTGTAGAAGAAGAGCTGATTTTAAGTTCCGATCTATCAGAATGGAAGCCATTTTTAGAGTTTCTTACTGGAAACATATCGGTAGCTCTTTCCATTCAAGAGGGTAAGCCCTCTATTGTATTTGGATCAGAAACAAACCGCCGTATTTATTAATGAAGTTTCATTAGAGCGCTTTTTCCATGTGAAGTAAGCGCTTACTTAAAAAATGATCTTCATCGAAGGTTTAATTAAAAATTTAAACAATGGCATTGCTTAAATTTTTTAATAAAAACAACAAGGAAATATAGCCGTTCCAGCGTTGGTACTAATAGACCTTTACCAGTTTGAAACTCTAAGAAATAGCCAGGCGTTGTGTTAAAGTGTTTTTAGGGACTCTTGCACTATTAAAATATTGGCATGATGTAAAATAAGTCTCGAAAATTGCTATATTGAAATATGTGTTTATTACTTTTCTTTTAATACAAAAGGCGTTAATTTGCTCGCCCTTATAATCTAAAAAAGGAGAGTAAAACATATGACACTTCCTGCCGTTCAGTCAACAGTTCATACTTTAGGGGATTCTACATTAGATAACCTTTATTGGTTACTTGAAGGGGATGGTTCTAACTTACAAGAAGCAATAGAAAATTCTACTGAAGGACAAATACAGGAAAAGCTAGGAGATCAATATCAAGTAGTCAGTCATGCTTATGACGGCTTTACGACAGAAGATGTGTTGGGATTAAGGCTTCGCCCAGTGGGTAGTGTCTTACCTTCATGGGGAATTAAATTTCAAACATATATAGATCACAAGTGCCCCGGCTTTTATCGGCAAGTTCATCCACTTCAACAACTTAAAAAGGCCTTGCCACTTGAGGGCAATCATTATGTGGTAATCAGTGTAGGCGGCAATGATTTTAGAGAAAACTTAAGTAATCCTTTTCGTTTAATTAAGGATATATCGAAGGTTCAAGGTCGCTATCTTGAAATTGTAGAAAAAGTTCAAAGACTATCCACAGAAAATAGACGAGTCTATCCCATACTGATGTTTCAATATCGTACGGATGCAAACCACGATGTATATGGTATCTATAAATTATTTGGAGTGGTGGGAACTGTGGCTTTTGCGGTAAATACATTATGTACTGCTTTAATTGCTGCTCCTGCAGTTCATACTTCGAGTCTTTCTAAAGTATCTAAAGCGGTTTGTTCTGCCATTGGTTCCTTTGGGCTGTACTTGAGTAATAAGGCAGTGCCTTTATCAGTTTCTAGGGATATTATCTCATTGAAGAAGCCTTCCATGAGCCTTTTTGGAGCCCTTTTACAAAAATTTTATCATCCAATGCTGGCCAAGGCTAGAGAAGATCGCATTCCAGTGCTAGATTTGCCCAATACTTTTAACCCTTACGAAGACTTGTACGAATCGGGAATTGAGCCAAATGCAAATGGTTCAAAATTAATTGCTGAAGGGATTGCTCATATTGTTCAAAATCATGATTTTGAAGGGACAGGTCGAATTTATGCGAAAAGAGACGAAAACTATACTAGTTTGCCTATTACAAAAGGGTGGACAGTAGAATATCCTGAGCAGAGTTAATAATAGCCATTCATATACTCTTTGCTATAGGCTGTAATATTTTTTTACAGCCTATTATCTTCTTTGTAGGTAAATTTTTTACATTAAATTAAAGAAATAGATTATCTTGCACTTTCATTTATTTAATGAATCAAATTATCAGTTGAATTTAATAAATTATTAATTGTGACTGATAGTTTATTTTTAAATGATCCAGAATATTTCCATCGAGACTATAACAACGATTTACCTCAAAAGAGTGATGGTAATTTCTTCTCTCAAGCTCTAGCTCTTCCATTTATGTTTTAAAGGAGCATCCAACGTGGCTAAAGCCTTGTCATTGCCCAAAACTGATCTTGCTACCATTTAGGAGATTCTATGAAAGAGCAAAAAAAATTTGTTAACATTATGGCGAGGTATGAAAAGTCTTTTAGAACTAGTAGAAGAGTTAATCAAGAGAGCTAAATGAATTTTGAAGTTTTGGATAATGACAAGGACTAAAGGCGGGGGTTTTACGCCGTCATTGATAAATTTTAAAAGCACATAGTCTTTTTTAATTATACTCGATAAAAAAATTGCCTTTTAATAGTCTTAAAAAAATCTTTTTAAGAGGTGAGATATTTTGGAAAAAATAAAAATTGGGATTTTAGGAGCAGGAAGTTTTGTTCAAAGAAGGATTCTACCTATTTTTCATAAGGTGCCATCTATCCAACCTGTATGTATTTATAATCGAAGCTTAGAAAAAGCAGAAAAGATAGCTAATCAATTTGCTGTTCCTTATGCAGTCTCTTCTAAAGAAGAGCTGCTTAGTCACCCAGAGGTTGATGCAATTTTTATTGCTACGCCTAATCATTGTCATGAAGAAGATGCTATTGCTTGTGCAAAAGCAAAAAAGCCAACTCTTTGTGAAAAGCCTCTAGCGACAACAGTCGAAGCTATTATGCGAATGCAAGAGAGTTTTTCTCAAACAGCAACCATGCTTTTGGTAGGCCAATCTTTGCGTTTCAAACCAGCCATTCAAAAAGCCAAGCAATTAGCTGCAAAAGGAGAGTTGGGAGAACTTCTTCATATCCGTGTCTATTTTTCACTTTTTGTGCCAAAAAACAATTGGCGTTATAACAAAAGATCAGGTGGGGGAGTTTTACAGGATATAGGAGTCCATCTGATTGACCTTATTAGATTTACCACAGGAAGCGAGATGGCAACTATTTATGCGATAGCAGATATTGAGGATAGTACTCAGTGTGATGCAACAGTGACGGCCATAGGGAAACTTCAATGTGGGGCTGATTATACTTTTGAGTGTTCAATGAA
>Ga0210057_1000620_pt1 | contig 58297 bp, 47 predicted proteins | sample CryGeyCG2114_010_2_FD_183968 | JGI IMG/M metagenome (GOLD analysis project Ga0210057, IMG submission 183968) | Groundwater microbial communities from aquifer - Crystal Geyser CG10_big_fil_rev_8/21/14_0.10 (SPAdes) (version 2) | ecosystem: Environmental > Aquatic > Deep subsurface > Groundwater ...
AAATGCTTCTCCGTATCGAGCAAGGTGAGGCAAATGGGATTTTGGCATGGCATCCCGACAGATTGGCGAGAAATAGTGTTGATGGTGGAAAAATTATCTACTTGCTCGATACGGAAAAACTTGCCGAACTAAAATTTCCAACTTTCTGGTGTGATCCGACACCGCAAGGCAAATTCATGCTTTCAATCGCTTTTTCGCAATCCAAGTACTATGTGGACAATTTAAGCGAGAATATAAAGCGTGGTAAGCGAAACAAAGTGAAAGACGGAATATGGCCTCAAATGTCTCCACTTGGATATCTAAATGTCGGTGGGAGAATTGTTGTTGATAAAAATATCGCACCTTTAATCAAGAAAACATTTGAGGCATATTCGTCTGGGTCTTTCACTTTGCGGGAACTTCGCGACAAATTTAACGAACTTGGATTGAAACGAAAAAGCGGAAAGGAACTTGCGGTGTCGAATTATCAAAAACTTTTGAAAAATCCGATTTACACAGGTTTGATGTTGTATAACGGCGAGATACACGAAGGTAAGCACGAACCAATTATTACAAAGAAACTTTTTGATTCCGTGCAAGAAGTGATGATGAGAAAATCTAAACCGAAGTCGCGAGGATTGAAACCATTTTTGTACAGAGGATTTTTCCGTTGCGGAGAATGTGGTTGCTTCATTACCACCGAAACGCAGAAAGGTCATAACTATTTGCGTTGCACCAAACGGAAAAATCCTTGTTCACAAAAATATGCTCGCGAGGAAATCATCACTTCAGAAATTCAAAAGGAAATCAAAAAAGTTTCTTTGCCAGACGATTGGGCTTCTTGGATGTTAGTGGAAAATAGAAAAGGTATGTTGAGTGAAGCCCAATCGTCTACGCTTTTTGCAGACAACACAAAAGCCGATATTTCTCTTTTGGATTCCAAGATAGAGAAGTTGATGAACGCATATTTAGAGAACGCACTTTCGCTAGACGAGTATCGAGATATGAAAAACAAGCTAGTGAACGAAAAGCAACTTCTCAAAGATAAATTATCGGCTTTTGAGCAAAAAGCGAATAATCGGTTCGAACTTACCGAAAAGTTTTTGAAATTCAATGTGGAATTGGCAAACGAGTGTACAAATGAAGAAAAACTTCATTTGTACAAAAAAGCCGGTTCGAACTTTCAAATTAAGGATCGAACCGTCTTTTTTGAGCCACGCGGAGCGTGGAAAAACCTTTTGAATTCGGGAATTTTTGGCGGGAATGCGTTTGTGTCGGCGCTTCGCGCCGACCCCATTTCGGCTTCTGATTCCGATTTCCAATTTTGGCGGAGGGTACAGGATTCGAACCTGTGAAGGGATTACTCCCTAAGCGCATTTCGAGTGCGCCGCAATAGTCCGCTATGCGAACCCTCCTCAATTAATTTAACAAAAAATCTACTTACTATCCAGTAAGTAGATTTTTCATAAATAAGTTTATTGAGCTCAATAAAACTATTTCTTTGCACCCATGATTCTGAACATCTTGGTGCCACATTCTGGGCAAACGCCAGACATTGCACTTCTCTCTTTTCCGCCCTTTCCTTTCATTGAAACTTCCTTGGCGTCCTTCATTTCTCTTTTTGCTTTACACTTTACGCAATATGCTTCCATAATATTTTTATTTTTAAAAGGTTACGACCTTTAATTAAAAATAAGCATAATTTAATGCTTATTCTCTTTAAAAGGAGTATATCACGCATATAAAAGGGCTGGCAAACCTTTTAACTCCGAATTCGGATCAGTTAAAAACTTTACCAATAAGCTCAGACTTGTGCTGATGGATCAAAATGTAAAAAATAAATAATATCCATCGCAACTTAATGAGCCGCATCATTGTCGAAGCATAACGTCCACACGTACTATCCTCACAATAGTCCACGCAGATTGCTATACCGCAAAAATAAATAACCCTTTTATAAACACGATATTTAGTTTCTCTCCTTTTAAATATACTAAACTTTAGTATAGCAAAAGAAAATTAGTAAACAAGACGAGTTACTGTGGAAAAGTTTATTATTTTTATAACTAAAATTTTCTTGCTCAAATTTTCAAAGATTGGTATCTTAAGATACATTAGTAGTATGTCCTTGTAGTTCAATGGATAGAACAAATCCGTCCTAAGGATAAAATGGGGGTTCGATTCCCTCCAAGGACACAAATAAAATACTCCAGATAAATCTGGAGTATTATTTATTTTATTAGTCCAACAGAAAAAATTGTCACCCAAGCTTCTTTTTGTTGATTGTCGGGAATATTTCTTATATTAGATTCGCTTACTCTGGAAAAAAGCCTTCCCGCCCATCCTAATGTGTGGACACAATACCAAGTTTTACCATCTTCTTTCCACGACTCTCTCATCACTAATGCATATTCATAATCACCCTCTTGATTGCTCGGACCCGAAAATGTTTTCAATTCTACAAGTCTTAAATCGCATCTCGGAACAATTATATGAAGAAGGATCCCCCCTACTATCGGAATGTTAACAAAATGTTTTTTAGAAAATTCTTGAAAATTTGGTCTTTTAAATAAACAACCAATAGAATAAGCAATCACCAGAATAATAGAAATATTAATAGGAACATCTAAAAGATCATTGCTAAAAGGATGAACACCGAAATTACTTATGACTAACCATGTCTTATAAACAATAAAAGCTGGTATAACTATAACTACTAAAGGAATAAGACCAACTTTAATTTTAGCCCACACTTCTTTCATATATCCCCCTTATAAAAGAACTTATAATATAAATCTATACTAATAGATTAAAAAATCAAAGGGCTTCACTTTTTTTAAAAAATACACTAACATATCTATAGTATGGGCCTATAGTATAGTGGTAGAATGTCCCGATAGTCATCGGGAAGATGGGTTATTATGAATTATCTTTATATATTAAAAAATAATAAAAACGAAAGATATTATATAGGCAGTACAAATAATCTAGATCGTAGATTAACGGAACACAACAGCGGTAAAACTAAATCACTTAAAAATTTATTACCAGTTAATTTAGTTTTTAAAAAGGAATTCAATAATATTATAGACGCCAGAAAGATAGAACTGAAGTTGAAAAAATATAAAAATAGAAATATTATTGAAAACATCATATCAGGGAAATATAAAATTTAATATGGGCCTATAGTATAGTGGTAGAACACCTCCATGGCATGGAGGGGGTGGGAGTTCGATTCTCCCTAGGTCCACAATTAAAATAACGCCTTTCGGCGTTATTTTAATTTAGAAAAGTCCTGAGAATAATATTGTAAATAACATCAACCAAGTAACAACTGCTGATAATAAACACCAAGAACACCAATCTTCAAGAAGATTCCATTGTATATAAGTAAATCTCAAAGACATTAAACTACCAAATATAATTAAAAAATGAATAAATAAATTTATTAATTCTGGATTATATAAATTTAAAAGTAAGACTATGTTAGCAGAAAAAACAGTAACATAAAACATCGCACCTAAAATATCATTATAGATAAAAAAAGTTTTATTATATTGGCTAGTTAAAACTACTTCACAATCTCCTCCAAGAAAACAAAGAGGCTGATTAGAAGCTATTCTTTTTTTGATCAAATAAACAGCTTCAACGGCTCCGATAATAGATAATAATATTAAAATATATGCCTGCATAATAATATTATATCATAAACCTTTACAATTTAATCTAATAAATTATACTATTCCCTATACGGAGGCGTGCGTGAGTGGTTGAAACGGACGGTCTTGAAAACCGTTATGTCAGCAATGGCATCGAAGGTTCGAATCCTTCCGCCTCCGCCAGATTTAACACCACCTTTATGGTGGTGTTAAATTTTGTAGCTGCAGTTTGGTTAAATTAATTATCTAAATACAAAAAATATTTTTTATCTACTATATATATGTCTGATATACTTAAATAAAGATAAGTCTTATGAAATTATCAGAAAATATCATCAAAAAATCATTTTGGGCGATGAAATCTAGTGAAGCGCTAGACTTATTAGAAACAACCAATGAGGGATTAGCTCAAGAAGATGTTTCATCTCGTCTAAAAACTTTCGGGAAAAATGAAATCGAAAAAGAAAAAAGAATTGGAAAATTAAAAATATTCTTAAACCAATTTAGAAGCCCGCTTATTTTTTTACTTATCGTTGCCGGCCTTATTACTATTTTAGTTAAAGACTATACTGACGCGAGCGTTATTTTTGCTGCAGCCATATTAAATAGTATTCTTGGTTTTTATCAAGAAAATAAAGCTGAGGAGGCACTTACTCATTTAAAAACTTATATAAAAGAAAGAATAAGAATAATTCGTGAAGGAAAAGAATCAGAAATAGATGCCAGAGAAATAGTCCCGGGAGATATTATAAGAATTTCTCAAGGAGATCGAATTCCGGCTGACGCAAGACTTATTTATGTGAATAATTTTATGGTAGATGAAGCCCTCCTCACCGGAGAATCCTTGCCAACAAATAAAGTCATAGAACCATCTCCGTTTAACGCTACGATAGGAGATCAAAAATCTATGGTGTTTAGCGGAACTCTAGCGGTACAGGGATTTGCTAATGCAGTGGTTTGTAGAACTGGATCAAATACAGAAATTGGACGTATAGCCTCTATGGTTAAAGGAAAAGGAAGAGAAAAAACTCCTCTTCAAAAATCTATTACTGATTTCAGTATCAAGGCCAGTATTTTACTACTATCTGCTACTATACTAGTATTTTTCATCGGTACTTTGGCTGGTTATTCAATTTTAAAAATGTTTTTGACTTCAGTCGCTATTCTTGTAGCAGCAATACCAGAAGGACTACCTATAGCCATGACAGTTATTTTGGCAATCGGAGTACAAAGACTTGCTAAACGAAATGGGGTTATCAGAAAATTACTGGCCGTAGAAACTTTAGGTAGTACAAATATCATATTAACAGATAAAACTGGCACTCTAACCGAGGCAAAAATGAAATTATCAAAAATAAATATTTTTGATAAGTCAGAAAATTTTGATAAAGAGTTTATATTAAAATTTTCTATTGTTAATTCAGACACAATAGTTGAAAATCCCGATGATTCAATAGATAAATGGCGAATACTTGGTCGCCCACTGGAAGTAGCCTTGGTAAAAGCTGCTGCTAAAGAAGATATCCTCCCAGAAGATGCTAAAAAAGAATTAGATGAAATAAACTTTCTACCGTTTAACTCTGTTAACAAATTTTCTGCCTCTGTTTTTGAATATAAATCAAATTATTATCTTGCTTTATTAGGAGCTCCTGAAATATTACTTAAATTATCAACAAAAACTTCTGAGAGGGATCGTAGAGGAATCGCTGGAGAAATAGATAAAATGGCTTACGGAGGAGAAAGAGTATTGGGAATTGCCTTTAAAAAATTAGGAGAAAATGAAAAAGATATGACTATCGGTCCTAAACAAAAATTTGATGGATTACGATTTTTATCTACGATTTCATTCAATGACCCAATAAGAAAAGGGGTTAGAGATACAATTCATAGAATCGAACAAATAGGAATTAAAACTATAATTTTAACCGGCGATCATAGAGGCACGGCTGAGTCTGTAGCAAGAGAGCTCGGCTTTCCTACTAATGATAAAAACATAATTAATGGTAGTGAATTAGATGCAATGACGAATGAAGAATTAAAAGAAATTCTTCCAAATATTCGCGTAGTTTCTCGTGTAAGTCCTGAAGGAAAAATGAAAATAGTTAAGGCTTACCAAGATATTGGTAATATCATCGCTATGACTGGAGATGGTATCAATGATGCTCCGAGCCTTAAACAGGCAGATATTGGAGTGGCTATGGGAAGTGGAACTGATGTCGCCCAAGATGTGGCAGATTTAGTTTTATTAGATAACAATTTTCAAACAATTGTTGCGGCGATAGATGAAGGAAGACTCATTATGGAAAACATAAGAAAAGTTATAGTTTATTTATTTTCAAGCGTCTTTGATGAATTGGTATTAATCGGTGGAGCCCTACTTCTTGGCTTAGCCCTTCCTCTTAATGCGCTTCAAATTTTAATAGTTAATCTAATTAGCGATAGCTTTCCCGCCTTATCTATTGCCTTTGAAGAAGGCGTAGATAATTTATTAGTCGGATCTCAAAGAGAACCAGGAAAATTATTAGATAAAGAAATGAAATTTCTTATTTTTGCTATTGGTATCCCAACGAGTTTATTAATTTTAGGAGTTTATTATAGTCTTCTGATACTTGGATACGAACCTACAACTGTTAGAACATTTATTTATGTAGCCTTCTCTTTATATTCAATTATTCTTATTTTCTCTATCAGAAGTTTAAGAAAAAGCATATTCAAATATAACCCATTTTCTAATTATTACTTGGTTGGCTCTGTTTTATTCAGCATCCTTGTGATATTAATTACTATTTATGTTCCTTTTTTCCAAGACTTACTAGACGTGGTTGCTCTTTCTCCTATTTGGCTATTAGGAGTTCTGATAATAGCCTTAATAAATATTGGGGCAGTTGAATTTGGTAAATGGTTATACAGAAGATAATCAAAAAATGATATACTTTATTTAATATAAAAATATGAAAAACAAAACAGTAGAAATAATAAAAAAAATAATGCCATCAGTGGTATCTATAGTTATTTCTGAAAGCTTAGAAGATATAGAAAAGGAGCTCCCACCAGAACTTTTTAATACTTTTCCATTCAGTGCTCCTAATTTAGGTATCCCCGATGAAAAAATAGATTCTCGAGGCATGGTTGAAGTTGGTGGTGGATCGGGCTCAATAGTAGATCCTAATGGGATTATTCTAACTAATAAACATGTTATTTCAGATCCTCATGCTGAATATGCGGTATTAACAAATGATGGTAAAAAATATAAAGCTGAAATTTTAGCCCGTGACCCAGTAGATGATATAGCAATATTAAAAATTGATGCAAAAAAATTACCAGCTATTAAATTAGGAAATTCCCATAAAATTAATTTAGGAGAAGAAGTAATAGCGATTGGTAATACTCTTGGTGTATTCAAAAATACCGTTTCTAAAGGAATTATTTCTGGTTTATCTCGCTCCATTACTGCAAAAACTGAACCGGATAAACCAATCACAGAATTAAGAGGATTAATCCAAGTAGATGCCGCCATTAATCCGGGTAATTCCGGGGGGCCACTCGTTAATATGAACGGAGAAGTTATTGGTGTAAATACGGCTATTGTGTCAGGTGCCCAAAATATTGGTTTTGCTATTCCAATTAATACTGCAAAAAAAGATCTAAAAGACGTAGCTGAATACGGAAGAGTAAGAAGGCCGTTACTCGGATTAAGATATGTTTCTATTGATGACAATATGAAAGAAAAAATGAATCTTCCTATTAACCATGGCGCTTTATTAACGGGTAGAGGTCCCCATCATGAAGCCATTATAGCTGGAACACCAGCAGATAAAGCTGGGCTAAAAATAAAAGATATAATTATAGAATGTAATGGAGAAAAAATAACTAAAGAGAAAACAATCCAGGATTTCTTAGAAGAATGCAGTGTAGGAGATATATTAAAAACAAAAGTTTTACGAGGTGAAAAAGAGTTAGAAATAAAAATAGAACTTGCAGAAAGAAAATAATAAAAAACCCCGACAACTGCCGGGGTTTTTATTAATTACTTAACGTAAAATAAATAAGTCAAAATAAATCCTAAAAATATTCCGAACATCATATAGCCAAACCAAGGGCCAAATAATGATTCGAAAGTGCTAAATATGGAAGCAGTTAATCCATCGGGAATGATAATATCTAATAATTCAGTATCTTCTACAATTCTTAAGATCTTTTCATTATTTTCATAATCAATATATCCTTTAAATTCTAAAACGGTTCCCGCTTTTACTTTTTCTCCAACTCTAAAAGTTACATCAAATTCTTTACTCTCATCAACATTAATAGTGCCCAAATTGTAATTAATAACTTCACCGTTAGTGTATTCAAATGGCTTTTCAGTGAAATTAATATATTCAATTCCTACTGGCAAATCTATTTTAAGAGCTACATCTGAAACAGCAAAATTTCCTTTATTCTTTAAATAAATATTAAGATTTACCTCATCTCCTACTCTTGCTTCTTGATCATCTAAAGTAAGAATTAGAGTAACTAATTCATCTGGACCATCAAGAGCGTCTTTAATAATTCCGAGCATATCTGGCAAAATATTATAAGTAGTTACTACCGGGGTATAATTTACTGGAGCTGGAGGATTATAAGTAGCAGTTGGAGCAATATAAACCGGAGCTGGGGCTGCAACGGTCTTACTAGTAGTAAAACTTAAAATATTTCCATAAGTTGTACCTTTTGCATTTCTAGCAACAACTCTAAAATAATATTTAGTTTCAGGATTTAATCCTGACGCCATTGCATTAACATTTTCAATGTTATGACTATCTAAATATTGAGAATATGTTTTATCTACTAATGACAAAGTAGTTCCATATTCAAACCAAATAGTAGTGTAATTCCCATTTGGATTTACAGAAGAATTTAAAACCGCGCTATTTTGAGCAATCCCATTAGCAGGATTAGTAAAGGCAGTTGGAGCATCATTGTCTGCATTTCCAACTCTAGCTCTAAATACAAGATACCCTTGGTCTCCCCATCCTGGTTCTAAATCACCAATATTAAGACCACTTGATGTGGTTATTAAATTATCTGACTGGCCGAATGGAAGAGAATGATAATTAGTTCCTTGATTAGGATACCACTTAACTGTTCCTGGTATAAATGTTAACTCTTGTCTTGAAGATAAATTAACATTAACACTATCAGTTATCGAAGAAGTGTTGTCTGCCAATAAATTCACGCTAATAGTTCTATTATCGAAAGCTTCAGAAGGTAGATTAGCCCTGATTCTTACATTTCTAGCAATTTCATTAGAAGTATTATGATAATAAACTGCAAAACTTATTTCATCACCATTATCAGCATAAACAGAAGTAGCCCAACAACTAGTACAGCCTGGGTTTTTAGTATGATTAGCAACTTGTAATAATGGTCTATCTTGACTATCTGTATTAAAAGATGCCCCCGCATTTACACTTGGGACTGGAAATAGACTTATTACTAATAATAGCAACAATGATATATTTAATATTTTCTTTAATGAAATCATAAATTTTAATTTTATTAATTCCTTCTTTAAGTTTTCAATAATTAATTAAAAACTTAAAAAAGGGGCGAAGAATAATGCGTCTTCGCCCGGACGGCTAAAAGGTTATCAAAACCTGATAGTCGCCGATGCTCCAGTCGAAGGCGGAGGTCCAGGAGCGCCAGGATTTTTCCGAGGTTGGCTAATCTGTTTATCATCGGATCTTTGAGAGTTACCGATAAGATATCCAGCGACACCAAAAACCACTCCAATCAACCCTCGCTTAATCCTGATCTTTTTCTTGCAGTCATCATTGAGCTTACGATTATAGACGAACCCGGAGCCCGTTACAACGCCTCCTCCAGCCGTCATACCATCGCTCTTAGCCCCAAGACCATATCCTAATAAGCCAGGACCGACTGACCAAGTGGCCAAATCTCTGAAGTTACAAGGGCAGTCACTCTTGTTAAGCCAAGAGATCAATTTACGATTACTCTCATCAGCTCGACTTTTAGCCCTGACCATCTTAACCGAGAGATTAATATTCTTTGGAGAAAGGATCGGATTGCCACATTCGTAAATACGAACGGCCTTCCAAAACTTCTTTCTAGAATCAAAAGCTCCTACCAAGTGATAGTCAGTAGAAAGCCAACCCGTAGACTTTTTCCCGCTACCGCTTAAAACAGTCAACTTCATTTCCTTTTTGATACTGAAAACCTTTTCGGATTTATGTACCAAATAAGGATTGACGGGGTCCTCCCCAACTTTAAGATAATTTTTTTGACCAGCTGAAGAAAAGCTGGCTAAAAATAGATAAATTACGGCGTGAAAAGCCGGCAATTTCCTCACGATTTTCCTCCTTTTAGTTACAAAGAGCTATGGCAATATATTATATCATTTTTACTAAAAAGTCAAGTCGATAAAATAAAAAGACCGCTTAAAAGCGGTCTTATAATTTACTTCTCTGAATGTCGTGTGTCAGGATCTGTTTCTCTTAAATAATCCAAAGGTTTCTTTTTTGCTTTTTTGATTGAATTATTAAACAAATCAAAGGCATGTCCGCCAAAAAGAGATATAACCCAGCCCTTTTTATTACTTCCAGCGCTTATTTGTCTAGCAACATCAAGTCGCCAAGGAGCGCCAGAAGAAGATCTACTCGGTATAATCCTTAAACCAATACCAATATCAGATCTTGTTGAATTGATTGTGCTGTGCCAATTCGAACCAACGCCACCAATATCAAAAAAGGCAGCTCCTCCTAAATGAATTAAATTAAATAATTCTCTAGGATGAACGGCTCGATATTCAATATTCGTTAACATAGAGTGATTACCTGTGAAAGCATCAATCTTAAAACCTCTTAACCCAGACTTTCCTCCTAAGGTAAGAAAATTTTCTGCATCTAAATTTTGACCATAAGCTATTTCACTATGAGCTACAATTGCTTGCGACCATCTCGCATGAAAAGGGATAATGTAATTTACATTTCCATAGGTTATCAGGTTTTCTGATCTATTCGATCTACGACCCTCTACTCCAATACCTATTAAACCAAATGAATTCATTAAAGATCTAAATCCATTTCTACTAAAGGTATTAAAATAAAGATAATTTTTAGTTGATCCTAAAAATTCAGGCGCTAATCCGATAGAAAAATAAAACCCTCTGCCCAAATTAATGTCTTCAATTCTATGCATTTTATAGACATTAAAGACTTTAATATAATCTTTTTCCTCTAGGGAAAAACCTGCATCTAATCCAACTAATTTTCTATCAAAAAATCCTCTAGCCAAATGATTAACTGGTATATCAAATTTGTCTTCTCTAAACTCAAACCCAAAGTTAACTCTTTCAACCATCCTTCTTTCTTCTTTTATTTTTTTACCAACTTGAACACGAAAAAATCGTTGTCTTTGATAAAAATCAAATAAACCTTCTTCGCCGGTAAAATATTCTTTTTCTATTCGTTGTCTTATAACAGATACACTGCCTGAATAAGGCGTTCTAAATGTATAAAACGGACTCAGAATGTCAAAACCCAACTGCTCATTATCATCAACTTTCGAAAAAAGTCCTACAGTATGAATCTTTTTTCCAAAAAATTGAGGATCTGCATAACGTATTTCTCGCTGAGTTTTATCTCCTAGTCTTGAATAAAAAACACTAATATTTTTACCTCTACCTCCAAAATTTAATTCTTCAAAGCCGGCAAAATAATATACTTCATCGGCTCGCTTGCCAAAACCAGCCTGTGGATTAGTGGTCCAAGAATCAATAGTTTCTACAACTATATCCACTTGATTAGCATCAATCGGAACACTAGAAATAACTACAGCTTTTATAAAATTAAAAGCACGCAAATTACGCTCTGATTCTTTAATTAATTCCTCGTCGTATAATTCGTTCTCTTTAAAGAGAAGTTCTCTTTTAATAACCGCTTCTTTGGTTTTAAAATGAACTTTATTAGCAAATCTAAAAATAAATTTATTTTCTTTTTCTAAATCAGTATTAAACACGCTATTTCTTTTGATAATAACTTTTCTAATACTAGGACTTTTTGCGGATGAAGATATAGGAATAAATAAAGGCAAAATAATAAATAAAGATTTAAAGCGCTTTTTTATCAATTTGTCTCCTTTTATGTTTTCAAAGAATAACAAAATACTACACTATTTAAGTGTAGTATTTCAAATAAAAATATAATTTAATATTTAAACAACTATATTAATTAATTTACCCGGAACAAAAATAAATTTCTTTGGTTTTTTATTGCCTATATTTTCTTTTACCTTTTCTGATTCTAACGCTAATTTTTGAGCCTCTACTTCGTCTATTTTTTGAGGAACCAATATTTTATCTCTTAATTTACCATTAACTTGAATCAAAAGTTCGAATTCATCTTCTACTATCAAACTTTCACTATATTCTGGCCAATCTTCTTTATGAATAGAACCTTTGTTACCCATCATTTCCCACAACTCCTCAGCTATATGTGGAGCAAATGGAGTCAATAATTGAATAAATTTTTCTATTTCATCAACGGTTAAAGAAGATTTTTTTTCTTCCATCATATTCAGTAAAATCATCAGTGCAGAAACTGCAGTATTAAATTTAAATGAATTTATATCTTCTCCTACTTTCTTTATTGTTTTATTTAATAAAGATTCTAATTTAACATTTTCTTCTACTTTATCTTTTGATTTAGACTTTTCTTCAATTAAATTCCAAACACGATTCAAAAATCTATGAACTCCTAATATACCAGTAGGATTCCATGGACCGCCTTGATAATATTCACTCATAAAACATAAATACATTCTTACAGAATCGGCTCCGAATTTTTCTACTAATTCATCTGGATCTACAACATTGCCTTTAGACTTAGACATCTTCAATCCATCGGGACCTAAAATAGTTCCTTGATGACGAAGAGCTGAAAATGGCTCTCTAAAATTAATTAAACCCTCATCAAATAAAAACTTGGTAAAGAAACGAGAAAACAATAAATGCAAAATAGAGTGTTCTGCTCCACCAACATACATATTAACTGGCATCCAAGATTTTATTTTTTTGTCATCAGCAAGAGTTTTGTTATTATATGGATCTATATAACGCAAATAATACCAAGAAGAATCAACAAATGTATCCATTGTATCTGTTTCTCTTTCAGCGTCTTCGCCACATTCAGGACACTTTACCTCGACAAAAGATTTTACTTTGGCTAAGGGCGACTTACCATCTCCTTTAGGAGTAAAGTCTTTTATTTTAGGAAGTTCTACTGGTAGATCTTTCTCTGGCACAGGCACAGGTCCACATTTTGGACAGTGAATAATTGGTATGGGCGTACCCCAATATCTTTGGCGAGAAAACAACCAGTCTCTTAATCTATAATTTACTTTTTTATAACCGTTAACAAATTCAGTTATTCTATCTTTAGCAATGTGATTGGGTAAATTATTAAATTCTCCGGAATTAATCATTGTTCCTCCCCCTGTATAAGCCTCTTTCATATCTTTTATTTCTTTTCCGTCATCAGATACAACTTGTTTGATTGGTAAATCAAATTTCTTAGCAAATTCGAAGTCTCTTTCATCGTGAGCGGGCACAGCCATTATCGCTCCAGTTCCATAATTTAATAAAACATAATCAGAAACCCAAACAGGAATTTCTTTTTTAGTAAATGGATTTATTACAGTAATCCCCTGCAATTCAACACCTGTTTTTATTTTTGTATCCGATAACCTTTCTAATTCTGATTTCTTTTGAGCTTGCTCAAGATAAGACTTAACACTGCTTGAGTTTAAAATACGGGCTTCAAGTGTATGAATTAAAGGATGTTCTGGTGCAAGCACTACATAAGAAGCTCCTGGTAAAGTATCTGCTCTAGTAGTGAATACTTTAACTCTTAAATTAGAATTAGAAACATTAAATTCAATTTCAGAACCTTCTGACCTACCTATCCAATTCTTTTGCATTAATTTAGTTTTTTCTGGCCAATCAAGAGATTCTACTTCTTCTAAGAGGCTATCTGCATAATCTGTAATTTTTAAAAGCCATTGCTCGATTTCTTTTTGGATAACTTCTGCGCCACAACGCTCACAGGCACCATCAACAACTTGCTCATTAGCAAGTACAGTTTTACATGATGGACACCAATTGGCTGGTGTTTCCTTTCTATAAGCCAATCCCTTTTCAAATAATTTTAAGAAAATCCATTGATTCCATTTATAATATTCTGGGAGACAAGTAATAATTTTTCTAGACCAGTCATAGCTATTACCCATACTCTCTAACTGCTTAGTCATAGTTTTGATATTACTCATAGTCCACTTTTCTGGGTGAATCTTTCTTTTAATGGCTGCATTCTCAGCTGGTAAACCAAAGGCGTCAAAGCCAATGGGGCTCATAACATTAAAACCATTTAATCTCTTATAGCGGGCAAATACATCGGCTGGAGCAAAATTATACCAATGGCCAATATGAAGATTCCCCGATGGATATGGGAACATGACTAAATGATAAAAATTCTCTTTATTTTTAAATACATCCTTAGTTTCAAAAATCTTGCTATTTTTCCAAGCTTTTTGCCACTTCGCTTCTATTTTTTTGTGGTTATATTTAGACATATAAGTTAATTAAGGCTATAACAATCATTATAAAATAGAACCCCTATTATAGAAGGGGTCCCTGTGGACAAGAATATTTTAAACTAAAGCCTAAATATTCTCTTGGCATTAGAATAAGTTGAAGTATAAAGATCTTCCTCGCTTATATTTTTAAGCTTAGCTATTTTTTGAGCAGTCTCTAGTATAAAAGATGGCTCATTTCTTTTGCCCCTTTGTGAAAGAGGAGAAACATATGGAGAATCTGTTTCTAATAAGAGTCTGTCTAAAGGTATAATTTTTATTAAGTCATCAAATTCTTTAGTTAGAGTAACAACCCCTCCGAAACTAAAACTAAATCCTAATCCGAGCATCTTTTTAGTTGTCTTTATAGAGCCAGTATGAAAATGAGAAATAATTTCACTACTATAATCTAAGTCTTTAACCAATTTTATTAAATCCTCATAAGTATTTTCCGTCCCCCTTGTTGGACGAGAATGAGTTAAAACGGGCTTGTTCAAGCTTTTAGCTAAAACTATCATCTCTGCTAAAACTTCTTTTTGTCTTAATTTTACATATTCATCATTAGAATAAAAATAATCTAACCCAACCTCGCCTATAGCAACAACTTTAGGGTCTTTAGCTAACAAGCCTAATTCTGATAAATCAAATTCTTCTTTATCTAAACTTTCCTGTTCGTTTTTATCGTGATGCCAATTATCTAATAAGTGGTTTGGATGAAAACCAACAGTTGCCCAGATGCTGTCAGGATATTTATGAGCTAACTCTACGGCTCGTTTTGAAGTTTCAAGCTGAGTTCCTAAAACTATCATTTTTACATTAGCTTCCTTAGCTCTATTTATAACCTCTCCTCTGTCCTTATCGTAAGCAGGAAATTGAATGTGGCAATGACTATCTATAATATTTTGTTTTTCCATGTCTTTGACATTATTAATTTATATTGTAACATACAATTATCAATTAATATGGGTGGGTAATAAAATGGACCTCAACCCAGACATTAAAGAGTTTCTTGAAAAATTATCTTCTAGAGTAGAATCAGACAAAGAAAAAAATATATCTTCAACGATTCCACAAAATAAATATAAAGAAAATGATGTATTATTTTTCCTAACCCAGACTTATAAATTCTTCGAACACTCATTTTGTTATAGACCTAAAATGAGCATACTGGTAAGATCTGTTACTAGGGGCGATTATATAGTTCTCTTTCTTTTTATTAAAGAGTCAGACATTGCTTATGAAATAAGCTTACTAAGAACGGAATTGCCGCCGAACGACTATAATTTTTTTTAAATCAACACTATTTAACATCACTATCACAGAATTTAACTATCGAAAAACAATCAGAACGTTAAAAAATTATATGTGGCTTGCTAGTGAGTATAGGCCACCTCACCTAAAACCAGGACAAACATTCTATCAGAATAAACGAATTGTTTTTGATTTTGAATTTGAATATACCCACTACGGTGGATTAATAGGATGGTTAATTAAAAAAATCAAAAACAAATTTAAAAAATATAGAACAAAAAATGAGCTTTATAAACAATTCAAAGAATTAGAAAAAAATATGGTGTGGTTTGCTAATGAGAAAATAAAAACATTCAAAACGGAGGACTGACCTCCGTTTTTTATTATGTTATTATTCTATTAGCTATCTTTGATAAGAACAAATAAATGAAACCCATAATAATTGGTTTGGCCGGCGAAAAGGGTGCTGGTAAAGAATCAGTGGTCAATGTTTTAAGAATGATTCTTGGGCGAGTTGATCATATCCGATCTTCTGATGTTTTAATTGAATCTGCAATGAGCTTTGGTTATAAGAAAAATGAAATAAGCAGAGCCCAACTTCAAGAATGGGCCAAACAAGCTGATAAAATATTCGGCAAAGGAAGTATTACTAAGGGCGTTAAAAAGAGACTTGTTGAAAGCAATCTTCAAATAAGAATTTTTGATGGGATAAGATGGCACACCGATGTAGAAATGTTAAGATCGCTTTCTAATTCCTTTTTAATTTATGTAACTGCTGATATGGAAATAAGATGGAAAAGAAGTCAAAAAAGAAAAGAAAAGGCTGGTGAAGACAAAGCTACTCTAGAGCAATTTGCCGAAGAAGAAAAGGCGGCGACTGAAATATATATAAAAGAAATCGGGCGTAGAGCAGATTTCACTATTAATAATAATGGCTCTCCAAAGAAATTAGAAGAACAGGTAAGATTATTTGTTTCATCAAAGATAAAAGCGAACAGTTAGTTCGCTTTTTTTATTACATCCTGCATATCTTCTGGGATAGGCGCTTCTATTTTCATTTCTTTACCATTAGGTGCTATAAACTCAATTGATTTTGCATGAAGCATTTGTCGATTAGTTAAATTAGTTCGTGATCCATATAATTCATCTCCCACGACAGGATGTCCGATAGCGGCAAGATGAACTCTTATTTGATGAGTTCTACCCGTTTTAGGATAAACCTCTAAAAGAGAATATTTTTCTTCAATGCTTTCTTTAACTTTATAAGCAGTTTCTGCTTCTCTTATAGATCTTTTATCTTCTTCTTTATTAATATCTTTAACAATAACTTTTTTAAGTCGATTAATACTAGATGGTCTAATCGAATAATTTATTACTCCATCCTTATCTTTAAAAACTCCGTGAACTAGGGCAATATAAATTTTCTTGATTGAATGATTTAAAAATTGCTCTTTGATAAAATCAAAAGTTTTTTGATTTTTGACGATAATTAATACGCCAGTGGTATTTCTATCAAGACGATGAACGATACCAGGGCGAAATGGGCTTTCGCCGACATCTTTTAACTCTGGGTATTGAGCGATTATCGCGTTAGCCAAGGTGTGATTGGGTTCACTAGTGGTGGGATGAACTATTAAATCTGCCTGCTTATTAATAACCAAAATATCATCATCTTCATAAAGAATATCTAAAGGGATTCCGAGTTCAGGCTCAAGTTCAAATTCTTTATTTAATTCTGCTATACCCTTTTTAGAAACAAGAACAACGTCCCCGACTTTTAATTTAACACTTTGTTTTTTCGCTGGCTTATCATTAATAAAAACATCATTACTTTTGAAAAGCTCTTGTATTTGAGAACGTGAAACTTCTTCAAGCTGATCGGCAATAAATTTATCCACTCTTTCAATAGAATCTGCAATGAATTTCATTTTATTTTAAACGAGGAAATAATCCTTCTCCCTTTGTAATATTTAATTTATTATCGCTTAATTTAAATTGATTTTTTATTTTTTCTGAAGTTTCTGGTAAAAATGGATTTAATAAATTAGCAATATAAATTATTCTTTCGCTATAATTTTCAATTTTTTCTTTTAGAGCCACTTCATCTTTTTCTGCCCAAGGTTTTTCATCATTTATTTTTTTGTCTAATTCATGAATTTCCTTCCAAATATTCTCTAAGATCTTATTTAATTCAAACTTATCAAATAATTTATTATTTTCTTCTGAATAATCTTTATTTTCTTTAAAAGAAGATTTTAATTCTCCAAGATTTTGGCCGATGGTAGATACTCTAGCTACTAAGTTACCTAGCCCATTCGCTAAATCGCCATTGTATCTTTCTTCAAATTTTTCATAAGTAAAATCTCCATCTTGAGCAGAGGCAATTTCTCTTAATAAATAATATCTTACTGGGTCTGTTCCATATTTTTTAACTAATTCAAATGGGTCTACAACATTACCCACTGATTTAGACATCTTTTCTCCGCTTACTAATATATGCCCATGAACATAAATAGCCTTAGGTAATTTAATGCCCGCAGATAAAAGCATGCCCGGCCAAATAGCAGCGTGAAAACGCAAGATATCTTTACCTATAAAATGAATATCGGCTGGATGCTCTTCCCATTTTTCTATACCTCCATAACCACTAATATAATTACTCAAGGCATCAGCCCAAACATACATTGTTTGGCTATCATCCCCTGGAACAGGAACCCCCCAAGATAAATCTTTAGATGGTCTAGAGAAACTAACATCTTCTAACCCATCTTTTAATAAACTTAATACTTCATTTTTACGAGTTCCTGGAACAATTTTTAATTCTTCGCTTTTAATTTTTTCTTCTATTTTTTTTGTGTATTTAGAAAGTTTAAAAAACCAGTTTTCTTCTTCAATTAACTCTGGTTCTTTTTTATGATCTATACATTTTCCATCTACTAAATCTTTTTGAGTCACAAATGCTTCATGACCAACACAATATAAACCTTTATAAGATTTTCTATATAAATCTCCTGAGCTCTCTAATCTTTTCCATACTTCTTGAGCTACTGGCCAATGATTTTTTTGGTCTGAGGTTCTAATAAAATTATTCCAAGATAAATTTAATGAATTTTTTAATTCTTTAAACTTATCTGCATTCTCATCTACTAATTCTTTAGGAGTTTTTCCAACTACCTCAGCTGTTCTAGCAATTTTAGAACCATGTTCGTCGGTGCCAGTTAAAAAAAATGATTCTCCAAATTTATTTTTAAAATAGCGAGCATAAACATCTGCCTGTAAAGACTCTAGAGCAAATCCAATATGGGGAGCGCCATTTGCATAAGCTATTGAAGTTGTTAAATAAAATTTCTTTTGCATACCCAGTACTACAACCGCGACTGCTTTTTGATATAAGCCACGAATTGTTTTTAATTTTAATATTATTAATAAAATTTATTACCCTGACAATTATCGCGAAAAGGCTATATCCTGTCGCAGTTGTAGTCACTGGGCATAAATTTAATATATCTTAATAAATCATATTTTAAAAGCGCCTTTACGGCGCTTTTTATGAAGTTAATTCTTTTTTATGCCGTTTATTAATTGACCACTCATCTACTAACACTTGAGCCATAACAGCTAATGGAACGGACAAGATAATACCAACTACACCTAATAACTTACCACCAATTAAAAGTGCTACTAAAACAGCGGCTGGGTGCAAACTAGTCGCCATTTTCATAAATACTGGCGTAAGAAAATTTCCTTCAAGCTGTTGAATAATAATGAATAATATAAATACATATAAGGCTATAGATGGTGATTGAGCAGCGCCAATTAAAACAGCAATAACGCCGCTTAAAATAGGACCAGCGTAAGGTACAATTTCCATAGCTCCAGCTAAAATACCCAATAAGAGACTATACTTTACTCCTAAGAACCAAAGACCAATAAAGGCAGCTAAACCAATGCTTAAACTCAAAAACATCTGGCCATATAACCACTTACCTATTTTCTTTCTTGTTTTAAAATAAATATCTAAAATTATTTCTTCATAAGTTTTAGGAATTACATCCCTTAAAAAGTTTTCTACACCATCACGATCAACTGTTAAATAAAAAGCAAGGATGAAAGAAGAAGCGGCTAAGGCTAATCCTCCGATAAAAGCTGTAATAACATCAAAGAAAGATGCGCTACCACTTAAAAATATATTAGCAAACTCTCCTAGACTTTCATTGATACTAGTTAAAATATTAGATACTTCTTGGAATCTTAAAACTGGTCCGAATTCTCCAATATTTTTTAAAAGAATATTAAATTCAGAAACAGCGATAGGAATAACTGTATATAAAACCATCGTAACTAATCCAATAAAAATTGCGAATACGCCGACAGCACCAACAACACGAGGAATTCTTTTTTTCTCAAGCCAACTAACAGAAGGATCTAAAGCAGAAGAGACAACTACAGCAAGAAGTACGGCAATCCAAACATCAAGAGCAATATAAAAAACGCTAACTAGAAGGAGCATTCCTACAATACGCCAGAGGCTTACCCATGTTATGTCGAAATTTTTGTCCATAATTATATATTAATGCAACTCTGCATTAATTACAACGCTTTACAACTTAATAACGTTTCGGTCAAATAAAATTAAATTGACAATATCAAAAATATTTATTATTATCCTAGAAGTTCATCTTAGGAGGTATTTTAATGACATTTCTGACTCTCGCTGGTGCGGTAGCAGTTTTTGGTTTATTGTGGCTTTATCTTCCACGGGCATCCTTTATTTGGACACTAAGTCTTTACGCGACCCGTTATAATGAAGTTGATATTTGGGTTAAAAATCCTGGTCCCTGTGAGGTAGTAGCGGGAACACTTATTGTGTTAGGAGTTATTCTCGGAATAATAATAGACACAAACGAAAACTCTCTGTCTAAATTACCTCCTTTTTCTAAATAATTAAAAGACCCCTGAATACAGGGGTCTTTTTTCTTTTTATAATTTCAATATTTTTTCTAATTTTTTCTTGTCTTTGATTGGACCAATGACTGCGAGATTAAGATTTTTGTTTTTAATAATATCTTTAGCAACTTTTAAAACATCTTTAGCAGTTACCTCTTTAACGCGCTTAATTAAATCTTTTGGTGTATGAATTTCTTTTTTGAATAATTCTTGTTCACCATAAAAGTTTGCGAGTTCGTCAGATGTCTCAAGGCCTATCATTAAGTGACCAATAAAGTGGTTTTTAGATCTATTTAATTCTTCTTCAGTAACTAATTCTGTACTAATACGTCTTAATTCTTTTAAAATCGCTTTTACTACTTGTTCTGTTCTCGCATTATCTAATCCCGCAGAAACTGCAAAAAATCCATGGTCAGTAAATAAGTCTGCTCCAGCTCTTACATAATAAGCAGCTCCTAGTTTGTCTCTAACTTCTTGAAATAATCTAGAGCTCATTCCCCCGCCTAAAATATCTCCTAAAATACTTAAAGCAGTTTTTCTTTTATCGTACATATCAAAAGATCTAAAACCCAAAACGATATGTGATTGATCTGATTTTTTGAATTTTACACTAACGGCTGGTTTAGATTGTTTATCTAAAGTTTTTTTCTTGCCATACTTTTTAGTGGTTGGCATATCTTTAAATAATTTTTCTATTTTTTTAACAATTTTCTTTTCATCAAAAGCTCCAGCAACAACTACGGTAGTGGCTTGAGCTACATAATGTTTTTTTCTGTAATTAACGATATCTTCGCGAGTTAAAGACTTTATTACATCTCTTTCTCCAGCGATATCCCAGCCAGCTGGCTGATCTTTATAAAGCAAATCAGTAAAAATATCATTAACTTTTCTCATCGGCATATCTTCGTACATATTTATCTCTTCTATAATTACACCTTTTTCTTTTTCTATTTCATTAGCATCAAAAATAGAATTTAAATAAACATCAGCAATAACATCTAAAATATTTTCTACCTTAGCACTACGAACTTTAGAAAAATAACCGGTTAATTCGTGGCCAGTAAAAGCATTACTAACTGCACCCATTGATTCTAATTCTGAAGAAATATTTAAAGCGGTTGGGCGATTTTTTGTTCCTTTAAAACATAAATGTTCTAAAAAGTGAGAAATACCATTTATTTTTTTAGTTTCATATTTAGAACCAGCCTCAACTAAAACTAAAACAGTTGAAGCGGTACTATCTTTTTTAGGGGCTAAGATGACTCTTAAACCATTTTTTAATTTATATTTTTTATATTCTTTCATAAAGTTTTATTGTTTTAATGATAACAATTTTTTCAATTTATTAGTATTCCTATACTTCAATTTTGAAATCCTGGAATTCAATGGTTTGAAGCCGTAACCGTTGTGTGATGCATAACTTCCTAATTAAGATATCAAATTAATATAAAATAGAAAACCCCATACATAGCAAGCTATGTATGGGGTTTGTCTTAGGGAACCAAGGGACCAAAGTCCCAAGGATCCTAAGAGTTGCGAGAGAAGACCCGGCTGCTGACGCTCCACCCGAACGGACTCCCGACCGAGTAGGCGCTGACGTCCCAGCTATCGCTGCGCCAGATGGCGCTCACCGCCCAGAGAACTCCCTTGGCGTCGCAGACATAGAAGATGTTCGCGTAGCCGTTGGTGAGGAGAGCTCCAGACTCGCCGTTCGGTTGCTTTTTGAGAAGCTCCCAGATGCTGGCGAGGGTTGTCTCCGCCTTGTCTCCCAGCTCGGACAGGATCTGCTTGTCCAGCGAGTTCTGTTTCAGCATGTCGTAGCGGAGTTCCACTTCTGACTGCGACCCCTCCACTTTGGCGAGGAAGTCTTGCTGGAAGGCGTCTCCGATCCAGGCGATATTCACCGCTTTGATGCTAGTAGTGAAGTGATCGCTCGCGTAGAACTTGCCGCTGGCGGGGACCTTCACGGTTCCGACAGGCGACAGAAGTTCCGAAGCGACGGTCGATGCCTTCTCGTTCGGCACTAACGACTCCCGCAAGGCCTTACGAAGCGCCATCGGATTTTCAATCCATCCCTGAGCCACTTCTCCTAACCCAGGGATGTGCGGTAGCTGTCGGAGAATGGCAGCGCCAAACTCCGCTAACTGACCAGGTTCCAGCTTTGAGGCAGGACCATGTTTTTTCATAGCTTTCCTCTTTCTTCGGTTTTTGATTTTCAAGTTGCCTTACTAAGTTGTTCTGTTATTTTAGTATATTTATGCTAATTTGTCAAGGAGATAAGTTTTAAGATCGGTTATTTTAATTCTCTCCTGCTTCATTGTGTCCCGGTCACGTACCGTAACCGCTTCATCTTCCAAGCTTTCAAAATCTACCGTCACGCAATAAGGCGTGCCGATCTCGTCCTGCCGGCGGTAACGCTTGCCGATAGATGCAGTCTCATCGTATTGGCACATCCAATTATCCTGTAAATCTTGAAAAATTTCCAACGCCAACTTAGTCAATTCTTCTTTTTTGGATAATGGCAAAACAGCAATCTTGACCGGAGCTATTTTTTTGGACAAGCGCAAGGTTACCTCTGCTTCGTGAACCGCATCTTCCTTCCCGCTTCTGGCCCCTGACTCGGAATAAGCATCGGCTAATACCGCCAGCATAATCCTGTCTAAACCAAAGGTTGGCTCTACCACATATGGAATAAATTCTTCCCCGGTTTTTTCATCTTTGTATTTTAGATTTTTCCCGGATAATTCTATATGATTTTTTAAATCATAATCCGTGCGATTAGCCAGACCAGCTATTTCATCCCAGCCAAATGGAAAATTATAATAAATATCTACCGTGCGCTTGGAATAGTGAGCCAACTCATCTTTAGGCAACTCCACGGTTCTTATATTCTCTTTTTTAATTCCTAATTCATCAAAAAATTCTTGCTGATAAGAAAGCCAGTCCTCAAAAGCCTGCTCATCTTCCCCCGGCTTAACAAAATATTCCAGTTCTGCAATAGTAAATTCTTTAGTTCTAAAAATAGAATTACCCGTGGTTATCTCATTGCGAAAAGATTTTCCAACCTGGGCGATACCAAAGGGAAGTTTTCTACGCATACTTTCCTGAACCAACTTAAAGTCGGTAAACATAGTTTGTGCAGTTTCTCCTCTTAGATAAACGGTTGACTTGCTATCCTCGGTAGTGCCTATAAATGTTTTAAATAAAAGATTAAAATTTTTTGGTTCCGTCCATTCAACTTTCTTACCTTTATGACTGCCCTCATGGGCCTCAATTTCTTTAGGCTTGTCTTCTCGAAGGCGAACATGGCAAATCTTGCATTCAATTAAAGGATCAGTGAAGTTTTTTATATGGCCAGAAGCCTCCCAGACTTTTGAGTTCATTATAATCGGACCCCTTATGCCAACCATATCCGGTCGTCGCTGAACAATCTTGCGCCACCAAAGATTCTCAATATTTCTAAATAACTCGGCTCCCAATGGGCCATAATCATAACTGTTAGCTAACCCGCCATAAATTTCCGAACCGGGAAAAATAAAACCCCTTCTTTTAGAAAGAGAAGTTATTTTGTCCATTAAATTTTTTTGCTCACCCATAGGGGAAATTTTATCTTTTGCCATTTTTATGGTTGTACTACGCCACCTTGACCACCTATCGTAGGATCGTCAGGAAGAGCAGTATTAACTGATATATCATTATTTAATAAATCTTTTTCAATCCAAGAGTCTGTTCCACTTACAAAAGTGTCTCTGATAAGAGTCATATACTTACCGACATCTCCTGCAGTAGGAATAGCTTCTATTTGGAAAATTGCCTCAATTGGTTGACCAAGTAATCCTTGATTTGCTTGTAACTTATCTACTCTCCAAATCATGACCTGTTTTTCATCATCATAATAAGGTGGGAGTCCAGAATTACTTTTAGGCGAACCAACTACTTTAACATTATTACCCAATGCCGCACTTACTTCAATCCCAGAAAAATCTGAGGCAAAACTCTTTAAAATCCAATGAATAGTAAATTGGGTTGGGACATCAACTTTAGGAGGCATTAATCCGGCGTTTAAAATTCCCGAAGCGGCGTCTCTAAATAGCCCTTGGGCATCAATAATAAGCTCTCCCCTAACTTTTGTTTCAAATTTGGCCTTACTTATTAACTTAGAACCAGTAGAAGAAATAGAGTCAGCGTCTCCATTAACAGTTAGCAAGAAATTTTTATCTCCAAAGCGTTTTATAGGAAATTCATTTTTAACTTTTACTTCAAAACTAATGGCTCCGGCGCTACCAGAAGAAAGATGAGATAATTCTGGGTTAGTAGAAGAATTCCAAATAAGCATATTATCTGCTGATCTAAATATTCCATTAGTTTTAACATTTTCTGTATCAAACATTTCTCCAACTAACTGAGCTCTTATAACTAAATTTTGTAGATTCTCTTTAGTGTTATTAATATAGCTTATTGTATAGGTTAGATTATCACCCCTTACAACATTATAATCCTCTTCATTGTTTAAATTAATTTGCAAAGACAATGGTGCAGAAGCAATTACCAAAGGAACGGAAGTCTCATCGATTATATAATTTTGACCAGCGGCTCTTAAAGAAATCAAAGATTTTAAATCAAATGAATCTTCTTCGGCGCCGATAAGGCTACCTCTTACCATAAATTCTCCTTCAGAATTTTTACGAAGATCTCCTAAGCGCCAAACATTATTTGAAGTATCGGGCTCTAATGAAGAGCTATTATATGTAAAACTTGGTGGGTATTCTAGTTTAAGCTCTAATCCCGAAAAATCAGTATCAGAAATATTTTTATATTTAATAGTAAACTCAAATTCTTCTCCGCTTGTAATTTTTTCTGGAGCGCTCATCTCTACTGAAATACCAGAAAGCTCTGCATCAACTGTTAAATTCTCTATTGCTTCAAATCTAGCGCTAAGAGCGGCTGGCGAATATGTAAGAGTGGCTTTAAAATCTCTTTTAGTTTCTTCCGCGGAAAATAGAATAACTTTATATGTTTCTTGAATTAGCCCGTCTATACCGACATTACCTAAAGATTTATTATCTACGTTTTTTTGCGTGTCACTGCCCCAAAAAGCTGCTCCTTCTGGAAGATTAATTGTTAAAACAGCATCTTCTAAAACAGATCCTGATTTATTGGTAAAATTAACAGATAAATCAAAAGGTACTCCTCTCATTATTTGATCAGGAACATCTATTTGTAAGTCTATTCCCCGAGTACCTCTAAAAACCCAAATATAAAATCCACTAACTATTGAGATAATGACGAGAACAGCTATAGCTATGTAAAGTAATTTTGAATTCATATTTTAAAAAATTCTTCTTTTAATGGCTTAGATAATAACATACAACTACTACAAACATAAACACTATTTTTTGTATAAAAATATTCTGGCCTTGATACATTACAAATTTCGCAATTAGAAAAATCATTACCAAATCCTATAAAACTTAAAACTTCATCAGTAGATGGTGATATTTCTCCAGAAATTATTTGATGTAAAAAATTCCACATATCTTCATCCACTACTCCAGTGGGTATAGCTCTAGCAATAAAGCGGAGTGACTGGAGCGCATTTCTAAGTTTATATAAATTTAATAATTTATTTTTTGAAATTAAAAGTGCATCACCCAATTGAAATCCTCTACCATCTAATAAAGCATCTCTTTTAGCTATTAATCTAACAGTAATATAATTGAGGGGCTCAATGTGAGCAGATAGTTTAGATGTTATTTTTCTAGCACTTGTAGCTTTGGCGGATATTTTGCCTAATTCTTTTGTGTATAAAAAAACTCTACTATCCGCTTCTCTAAGATCTTCTTTATCAAGAACAATGGCCTCTGTTACAACTTCATTACTCATATATTAAAAATTATACGCTATTTTTATAACTAAATAAAATAAAAAAAGCCCCGTGTTGTCGGGGCTTTTAAAATTTATTTTTGTTGATTTTTTAATCGTAATTCAAGAGATGGCCCCAAATCAAGCGGCGCGCCACTAAGTAAAACTTCTTCAACAATTCCCTCTTTAAGAAGCTTTTCCGGATCAGAAACAAAAAGGCTTAAAGGAACTTTTGAATTAGAGTCTGTCCAAGTGTTAGCAATTTTTAACTGAGTTCGAAGTGGAAACCATCCTCTACTAGATAAGAAGAAGTGCTGCCTAAGCACGGGACCATTGCCCAATACAGAAATTTCTAAAATCATATTCTTAGGATTCTTCTCACTATCAATAAATAAATAAGATTTACCTAATTTTATATAAACCTTACTAACATAGTTATTATTATAATTTTTATTAGACAAAGGAGCTATAAAATCCTCGGCCGTTACTGCAAGATAATCCTTTCTATAATTGACAAATTTTTTATAACCAAGATGACTTAAATCATTTTCTTGTTCTTTGATTTGCTCTGCAGGTTTTTCTTGAGAAATAACAGGATCAACCACAATCAAATTTAAACCGAATAAAACAGCAACGACAAGGGATATTTTTTTCATTTATTCTTCCTTTTTAAGGATCTAAATAAATAATAAATTAATGAATTAATAAAGTCAAAAATAATTGGACAGTGGCATTTTCAATGCTATAATTTTTCTAGACCTTTTGAACCTTGAAAAGAGAATAAAAAATGGCTAAAAAGAACGAAAAGAAAGTTAAAAAATCTAATTCCCAAAACAAAATAAGATCCCTTCTTAATAAAATCGCTCAGCTTGAAAAACAAATGGATGCTCTGCGGCAAGAAATTAATTATTTTTCTAATGAAAATAGAAATCTTTCAAAAAATCTAAAAAATAGAGAAAAAGAAATCCAAGAAGCCAGTGAGATAGTCCAAAGATACATTGACGCTATAGAGGAAATAAAGGCTGAATACGATGAAGCTATCGCCAAGCTCACTAATCCTCCTTGTAGTTATGGAATCTTTGTTGGGAAACACCCCGATGGAAAAGAAAACGAAATTGATATTTTACTTCATGGAGATCTTAAAAAGGTTTTATTAGTTAAAGACAAATATTGGCCGGCAACTAAAAATATTAAAGTTGAAGATCTTAAGTGTGGTTGGCAAGTAATTTGTAACCCCAAAGAGAACGTCATCGGCGTTATCAAAAATTATTGGTACTTTGGGAATAAAGTTACTCTTCATGAAAGACTAACTGATGATACCGCCCTAGTTTCTGATGGAATGGATTCTTTAAAACAATGTTTTCTTAGTCCAGAACTAAAAAGTGAAAAACTTAAAAAGGGTGATCCGCTCTTAGAGTGTGGTGGCCTTATTGTAAAAATTCTTCCTAAAACTGAACAAGCCGAACGATTTATGGATATTAAAGAAATAAAAGATTTATCTTTTAAAGATATAGGCGGATTAGAAAAACAAATAGAAGAAATCAAGGAAGCATTGCTACCTTTTAGAGAAAGAGATGTTTATATAAACGAATTCAAAGGTAAAAAGCCTGTAAGAGGAATAATCTTAGATGGGCCTCCTGGATGCGGCAAAACTTTAACTGCAAAAATTATTGCTGCGGAATTAGCTAGATGGAAGGGTGTCAAAGGATACTTTATGGAAGTCGGCGGTCCTGAGCTTAATAATAAATATGTAGGCGTAATTGAAGAAAGATTAAGGGATTTAGTGAATAGAGCCGAAGAAAAAGCTGTTGATGGTAACGTTGTTGTAATTTTCATTGATGAACTTGATGCGCTAATACGCGACAGAGGAACATCTATGGACAAAGAGCCTTGGAAGGCTGATACCGTCGCCCAATTCAATATTTTATTAGATGGTGTAAAAACTTTAGGAGATATAATGTTTATTGGCGCAACGAATATTAAATACGCCCTTGACTCTGCAGTCTTAAGAGATAGTAGATTAGGTGTTCACATTCATATCCCCAGACCTAATAAAAAGGGGGCGATTGAAATTCTTAAAATCCACCTTACTTCTGACTTGCCATTTCATAGTAAATATTTCCAAGACGAATATGAATACATTGATCATTTCGGCGACGGAAAGAAAAAGAAAATAAAATTGGATAAAGATCCTGATAAAATAAAAAATCATTTCATAGAAATGATAATCAACAGAATTTTCTATACTGGTAATCCTGTAAATATTTATTTAGACGATGATGGTGGAGAAAGAAAAATTACAATAAATAATAAATTATTAGTTTTAACTGGTGACGGATTTAAAGAGACGTATTTCAAAAAATTTATTTCTGGAGATATGCTTGCTGGTATAGTTGAAAAGGCTAAAAGAATAGCTTTAAAAAGATATATCTGGCAAAAGAAAAATAATCCAGAAATTAAGCCGGCAATAACTAAAAAGGACTTCTTTTTAGCGATTGATGAAAAATTTAGAAATGTCACTTCTGAATATAACTACAAGAAAGAAAAAACAGAAAATGAAAAAAGGAGGATTGGTTTTGATAGCAAGAGAGATAAAGACCTCGAAGATATAGAAGAATAAAATTATAATGACCCATTTAATGGGTCATTTTTATTTGTAACAAGTTAATATTTACTGTATAACAAATATATAAGTTCTTTGAAAAAGAGAGGATAAAATGGCTATTCCAAAAGTTAGCGGAATCGAAAATGAATTTGGTTTTGCGATTTTTAATCAAGAAAATAAACAATTATTAAATCAAGAATATCATGAGGCAGTTTTAGAATTTGTTATGATCTTGTTAAATCAAAAAGAAAGAATAAATTTTGATTCGTCCCAAGAATCAAGATGGCTTCCCAATGAGAAAGAAACTGAGGCAGAAAAAAAACATCGTCTTGAAATTGAAAAATATCTTCATAGAGCGAATAGTTTTTTACAAAATGGTGCCAGATTCTATCTAGACGGACATCACCCTGAGTACTCTACTCCAGAATGTTTAAATCCTCTAGATTTAGTTGCTCACGATAAAGCTAGTGAATTAACTATTTTAGAAGCCATTAAATTATTTAAGGCTAGAGAAAAAAATAAACAATACAAATTATTCATTCATAAAAGTAATAGTGATGGTGAAGGACATAGTTATGGATGCCACTTAAATGTTTTGTTAGATGGAAAAGTTAGAAAAGATATGGCTTATTTTATTAAACGCTACATTCCTTTTCAAATAGCTAGATTAATTTTAATTGGTTCAGGGAAAATTGGGGCAGAAAATGAAAGAAATGATTGTGAATTTCAAATTTCACAAAGAGCAGATTTCTTTACTTGTCTAACTAGTCCTGCGACTACAGAAAATAGACCGATATTTAATTTAAGAGACGAGCCACATGCATCAAAAGAAAAATATTTTAGACTTCATGACATCTCTACAGACGCTTTGCTTTGTGAGCAGGCAATCTTTTTGAAAGTTGCTCTAAGCCAAATAGTATTAGCGATGATAGAAGATGGCTTCATAGGAGATGAACTATTTCCTGAAAATCCGATAAAGGCCATTAGAACTGTTTCAAGGGACTTAAGTTTTAACAGACTCATTGTTTTAAAAAATGGTAACAAAATGACCGGCATGGAAATGTTAAGATGGTATCTAGAAAAATGCGAAAATTATCTTAAAGAAAATCCTATGACTAATCAACATGAAAAAGTAATAAAAGACGCTTATAATATACTAGATATTCTAGAAAAAGATATTTCTAAGGCATTTGGTAAATTAGATTGGGCAACCGCTTGGACAGTTATGAAAACAAGTAATGATCCTGAAGTGGCTAAAATGAATTTATTAAAATTAAGAGAAATGTCACCGGATAGTCTTTTCAAAAAATTCGAAAAAAGTTGATTAATTCATAGATTGGTAAATGATAACCAAATAAAAAATGCTTCTATTAATCCCCCCACTGATACCAGAGCTTATCTTAGAGGACAATTAATTAAAAAATTAAGAAAAAGAATTATAAAAATTGGCTGGTCTAATATATTTTTAGACTTTCCTGAATTTCCTCAAATAAAAATGAACGATCCGGCTGAAGTTGTTAAGGATATCATGGATATGCTAATATTAAGATTAGAATCTTTAAATAAAGAGTGATAGACATGGAAAAGAAAAAGAAGAGAAAAAAGAAAGATAAGCGGAAAAAGAGAGACGATGACGATAACGAAGAGGAAGAAGATATTGAAGATTTTCTTCGAAAAAAAGTCGGTGACATCGTTAATGACGTAAATAAAAATCAGCAAAAAGAACTTCCTAGGAAATATCGTCAAAAAGGCGGACAATAATCTATACCCCCCATAAAATGGGGGGATTTTATTTGCTTTAAATAAAAACGGCCTTTATAGTGATATTAGATTTTTGATAGGAGAATATAATGCAACAAAGATTGTGTGGTAGAGAACAAGAATATGGTATGGCCGTTTTACCTGAATATAATCCAAGTCGATTCAAAGAATTTATAGATCCAGTGAATCCACCAACTGAAGAAGGTTTTTTTAGAGGGTGGAGAGAAAAAATCGTTCTAAGGTGTATTGATCATATTGTTTATGATAATTATTTGAACTCTACAGCTATTTGGGACCGAATTGATTCTGTGAGAAAAATTTGGCTTAGTAACGGCAGTTTAATTTATGTAGATATGCAATGTCTTTTAGAGCATGCTACTGCCGAGTGTTCAGTGCACACACTAGACTTAATTACTCAAGAAAAAGCGTCTGAATTACTAATTAATAAAGCTGCCCAAGAGGTTAGAAAAGATATGGGATTAGAACTTCTCTATTTTTATAAAAATAATTGTGGACCAGAAAATGGCGATGATCTTTATAAAGAAAATACTTATGCTTCGCACCATAACTATTCTTATTTAAAAGAAGAAAAAGAGAACGTTCAAGAAACATTAATAACTTTTATCCCTTTGAATATATTAATTAGTGGCAATGGTCATCTGTATAGAAACTACAACAATGAAATAAAATACGCTTTATCTCAACGAGCTCTCTATATGGAAGAGACTACTGGACAACAAACAACTGAAAAGCGTCCGATAATAAATTCAAAAGAAGATTCTCTTATGAAGACAAGTACAAAGCTAAGTAGATTACATTTAATTTCCTGCGACGCTACAAGATGTGAATTTCAGACTTGGCTAACTACTATGACCATTCATTTAGTTATTAGATTGGCTGAAGAGGGTTGGAAAGTTCCCTACAATATAAAAACTTCTAATCCAGTAGCGAGAATGAGGGTAATTAATAATCTTTTATTAGATAATGATTATCTAATAAAGGAGACGCTGGATAAAAATTTTATTTTTTTGAACGCCGCGAAACAACTTAAATATTTATCTGAATCAGAAAAAGATGCGCTTGATGAATGGGAGAGAGTTTTAAATTTATTAAAAGATAAAGCTTATGGGAAATTAATCGGAGAACTAGACTGGACTACAAAATTAATGTTAATTAAAAATAAAATGAAAAAACATCATTTTAATTTGAGCGATGTTAGGGCTTGGCAAATAAATATGGAGTATCACAACATCAGTAATAATCCAAAAAGAAGTTGGTTTTCTCGTTTAGATGAATTGGGATTTATTTCACATTTAGTTTCTGAAGAAGATGTCAAAAAAGCTATCTTCACGCCTCCGCCAACAAGGGCCCAGACCCGTAGTTTATTTGTAAAATTATGTTCTCAAAATCCGAGATTAAGAATATTTTTTCCTTCTATGGATTGGGGCACATTATCAATAAAAGGCTCCAAAGAATCATTCTACTTTGGCGAAGATGCCAATCCATTTATACCCAATGATGAAATATTGAAAAAAGCCATTATAGAAATAGAATCGCAATAACCCTGCACCAGCGGGGTTTTTTATTTGCTAAAAACGACGCATCCCCTTATAGTAAATAGATAGTTTTTTGACAAGAGAAAAAAGATGCAAAAACGAATATGTGGTCGCGAACATGAATACCCCATCATTCTTGATCCTCCGCCAAAATTTAGAAGAAATAAAGATACTGGATCAATAAATACAGATTCTGATTTTGTAGAAAAATTAATTTTTAAATTAATTCATGGAATTCCTAAAGTCGCCGATGGAATTATACCTTCTACAGAGAAAAATCTATCTGCAACAAATTCTTCTGATTTATGGATGGCAAACGGCTATAGAGTTTATCCAGATTTAGAAAAACTAGAAACTGCTTCGCCTGAATGCTTGGCTGGCAGTTATGATTTAATAACTCAAGAACGAGCTATGGAAATTATTCTTAATAAAGTTTTGAAATGGTACAAAAAAAGAAAGGGGTGTAAAAGAAAAATTATTTTATTAAAAAATAACGTTTCTCTAGCCAGAGAAGATTCCCCTCCAAAAAGAGAAGATTTGAATAAGCTAGAAGTTGATATAGATATATTTGATGAGATTAGTTATGGCTGTCATCATAATTATTCATGCTTATTAAATAAAAAAAATAAAATTATTAAATTATTAAATAATTTTATTCCTGCCTCTGTAATAATTTCTGGAAATGGAAATTTAGTAAGATTGCTTAATGGAAAATTTGTTTATACCATATCCCAAAGAGCGCCTCATATTGTAAATTTATTTACTGACAATTTAGAAGATAGAAATTCTCAATATAGTAGACCAATGGGTTACTTTAAAGATCTTGTCATCTCCTCAGAAGATAAAAAATTACATCGGCTACAAATAGTTGCTAGAGATGCGACGCGATGCGAATACCAAACTTGGTTAATAGATGGGATAACTCATTTAGTTATTAGATTGGCTGAAGAAGGTTGGCAATTACCCTATCAATTAAGTTTGGTAAATCCAATCAAAGATTTCCATCAAGCTAATTTATACCCTAATTTAAAATATAAAGTTAAAACAAGATCAAAAAAAATAAATATTGTTGAATATAATTATATATTTCTCAGAGCAGCTAAACGATTAAAAAATCTTTCTGAGATAGAAAAAAAGTGTATAAAAGAATGGAAAAGAGTCTTAGATTTGATGAGAACAAAAAAAATTGAAAGTTTGATTGGAGAAATTGACTGGATAACTAAATGGTTTTTATTAAAACTAAAAATGAAACAATATAATTTTGACCTAAATGATATAAGGGCTAGATTAATTAATATTAATTATCATAATATTAGTGATAATCCTAATGAAAGTTGGTTTGCTAGACTTGATAAAGATGGAATTATTAGACATTTAGTTAGTGAAAAACTGGTGGAAAAATATCTATCTATGTCACCCCAAAATACAAAAGCTAAAATAAGAAGCGACTTCATCAAACTTTTTCTAAATAAAAAAATAAAATACCAAGTTGAAGAAATAACTTGGACATCAGCCACATTTGATGCGGTAGATAATTCAGAAACAATTGAATTAGCAGTTAAAGATGATCCGTTTGAAACTACTTGTAAATCCTTCGAAGAATTTAAAAATAAATATTTAAAATCCCGTTAAAATGGGATTTTTTTATTAGATTGACAAATTATTAAAATATGATATAATCAAAGATAGTTGTTCGTGAATATATGCTAAGGAGGGCTTACATAAGTGATAACAACCACAAGGGCCGGTAAAAAGAAGGTTTTTTTCGTTGCCGCTACAATCCGAGGCGGAGTCCATAAAGGAATCGCCTTCGGATCGCCAAAGGATAGCGTTGTCAAAATCGCTATCAAAGCGTGCAAACAGATAACCGACTCACCCATCGATTCGGTTCTGGTGTTTAACTCCGCTGATTCATATTATCTGAAACAGCGGCCAGTTGCTTTTACGCTCTCACGGCAAGCCCAAGAAAGAAGGGTTTACTGTTTCGAACATCGTGAAAGCCCACCCGAAATGAAGGGCGGACTTCCCGACTGTTTCGAATGCAGAGAAGACATCCTTCAGTGGATTATGCGAAACTAAGCATAATCAAAAGCCCCAACCAAAAGGTTGGGGCTTTTTTATTGGTGCCGAGGGAGGGAGTCGAACCCTCATGGATTTCTCCGCACGATTTTGAGTCGTGTGCGTCTGCCAGTTCCGCCACCTCGGCTTAATCTCTTACATATTTTGAATAATGGTATTATAATACCATTATGACAGATAATCAATTTTCAAAAAATCAAAATTTACCTGATCCGATTTTTCATATTGAGGCAGATAAAATCGTCCCAAATCCTTATCAACCAAGAAAAGAATTTGATGAAGAGGCTTTAATGGAATTAGCAAACTCTATCCGAGAGTTTGGTATTTTACATCCTTTAGTAGTAACTAAATTAGAAAGACAAACTGATTTTGGTACTGAGGTTGAGTATCAATTAATCTCTGGAGAAAGAAGATTAAGAGCTTCTAAATTAGTTGGCCTAGAAAGAGTGCCAGCAATAATTAAAAAGGCTCCATCAGAACGAGAAAGGCTCGAATTAGCGATTATTGAAAATATTCAAAGAGAAAACTTAAACCCAATCGAAACTGCTCGAGCCTATGCGAAGCTACAAGATCAATTTGGCTTAACTCAAAGAGAAGTTGCTGTTAGAGTTGGCAAAAGTAGAGAATCTGTAGCTAACGCTGTTAGACTTTTAAATCTACCAACAAAAATACAAGATTCAATTTCTATGGGGCAAATCAATGAAAGTCAGGCTAGATTACTACTTACCATCCCCGATCACGCTGATCAGCAAAGTCTTTTTGAAACTTTAATAAAAGATAGTTTAAGTGTTAGAGAATTTAAAAAGAGAATTCAGGCCCATAAGGCTAAAAGTAGTCCTCAACTAGAAATTCCTAAGATAGACCCTGAAGTCCAAGAATTGGAAGATCAATTAAGAGAACTATTAGGAACTAAGGTTAAGCTTCAAAAAGATAATGATGGTGGTAAACTAACTATTAATTTTTATTCTAACGAAGAATTACTTTCTATCATCCATAAATTAGTTTCTCAAAAACAACAGAAGAATAATTATGATTTACAACCACCCATTCCAACAGAAACTACTCAAGAACAATACCATGAACCGGTAAATTACAATGATACACCTAGTGAAAATTACCAAACTTATGAAGAACAACCTACTGAGGGTCAGCATTATCAATCACAAGAAAATCAATACTCACAATACTCTCAAGAACAAGCTTTGAATGAAGAACAAATAAATAAAGATGAAATTTTAGAAATGCCAGATCAAGATAAAGAATTTCAAATGTAATTAAATTAGTTGGTAACTAATTTCTTTGATCTCTTTAAGCTTTTTAAGCTTTAAAATAAGTTTTTCTATTTTTTCTTTATTAGTTATATCACAACGAATTTTTAAGACTGGAAAACGGGCGTTGGTAACGGTGTTAATAGCTAAAATATTGATATGAGATCTAGATATAATAACAGTTATATCTTTTATTAATCCCGATCTATCTTCTACCACCATTTTTAACTCTGACTCTTTTAATTCTTTAGCCTTGAACCCACCCTCTTTAGACTTCAGAGCAGATTTAATATGACTACGAGCATGACTAGTTTTGATAAAGTCTAGCCATGATTCAGATGGTTTTTTATTTTTTTGAATAAGAATATCTACAATATCTCCAGACTTTAATTTATAATCTAATGAAACAATTTTCCCATTAACTCTAGCTCCAACACAAGAATTACCAATTTCTGTGTGGATCTGATAGGCAAAATCTACTGGAGTTGCAGCAGAAGGAAGGTCTATAACCTCTCCCTTAGGAGTAACGACAAAAATTCTGTCTCTGAATAAATCTATTTTTAATGATTCTAAAAACTCTTCGGGGTCAGAAAATTCTTTTTGCCATTCTCTTATTTGATTAACCCAGCTTAATTCGTTCTCCTCAGCTGATACAGATTTTTTTTCTAAATAATCTTTTGTTCCTTTCGATTGACCATATACCCAGTGAGCGGCGATACCCGTTTCTGCTTCTTCATGCATTTCTTCGGTACGAATTTGAATTTCAGTAATTTTATTATCAAGGCAAAAAACCGTCGTATGTAAACTCCTATAACCATTTGGCTTGGGAAGAGCGATATAGTCTTTAATCCTATTCGGAAGTGGTGGCCATATATTATGAATTATGCCTAGCGCCGCATAACAATCTTCAACATTTTTAACAACAACTCTCAAAGCTACTAAGTCATATATCTTATCAATATCCATATCATATCTGAGAAGCTTCTTATAAAGAGACGTGTGTCTTTTAGCTCGCGAATCTAGTTTCAATATTTCAATACCAGCTTTTTCTAAGGCCTCTTGAATTACCGGCTTAACTTTATTTAAGTAATCAACTCTTTCTTCATATTTTTCTTTTGTGTTTTTAGTAAGCCAATTATATTCTTTCGGATAAATATAAGGAAAAGCTAAATCCTCCAACTCTCCACTAATTTTTTGCATACCAAGCCTATAAGCAATGGGAGCATAAATTTCCATTGTTTCTAGGGCAATTCTTTTTTGTTTTTGAGGAGGTAGGGCTGATAAAGTTTTCATATTATGAAGTCTATCAGCAAGTTTAACAATAATAACTCTTACATCTTTACCAAGAGCTATCATCATTTTACGAAGATTTTCTACCTGCCTTTCAATTCCACGATATTTAATATTACCAAGCTTAGTTACCCCATCTACTATAAAAGCTACATCTTCTCCGAATTCTGCTTTTATTTTTTCTAATGGATAACCGGTATCTTCAACAACGTCATGTAATAAACCAGCAACAACACTTGTTTCATCTAATCTCCAACTAGCAATTAATTCACCAGTTGCTGCAGCATGAATAAAATAAGGCTCACCACTCTTTCTTTTCTGGCCCTCATGGGCCTTTTTAGAAAGTTCGTAAGCCTTTTTTATAAAATCACTCTTAGCTTTTAAATTGTCTAAATTTTTTGTATTAGCCATTTTATTTTTCTTCTTCTTTTTTATCTTCCTTACCTGAATTAGATTTTTCTGAAGTGGTTTTTAATTCTTCTTTATTATCTTTTTTAGACTTTTTCTCTGGCTTAGGTTTGCGAGGATCATCCCATGAAGCATAATCACATTTTGGATACCTTTCACATCCCCAAAAAACCTTACCACGAACCCTTCCTTTAGAAACTCGTCTTTCAACTATCTCGCCTTCATTACACTTAGGGCATTTGAGACCTATTTTCTTTTTTTCTTGTTCTGTTTTTTTAGTATTTCTACATTCAGGAAATCCTGAGCAAGCTATAAACTTACCAAAGCGACTAAATTTAACTATCATTGGTTTACCGCATTTATCACACTTTTCATTAATCTCTTCTGGTTTAACCAAGACATCTTTAGATACTTCTTCATATTTCTTTTCTAAATTTTCTGCAAATGGACCATAAAATTCTCTGATAACATCATTCCATTTTTTCTCTCCAGCTGCCACCTCGTCTAGCTCTCCTTCCATTTTTGCCGTGAATCCCAAGTCTACAATCAAAGGAAAGTTTTCTATAATAACCTTATTTACTAAAGTTCCCGTTTCTGTTGGTTGTAGTCTCCCAGCAACTTTTTCAACATAATGTCTATCCTGAATAACGGAAATAATTGGAGCATAAGTAGATGGCCTACCAATGCCATGTTCTTCTAAGGTTTTAATTAAACTTGCTTCATTAAATCTTGGTGGTGGCTCAGTAAAATGTTGTTCTGATAAAAATTCTTTAACATTAACATCATCGCCCTCAGAAGCCTCAGGAAGATTTTTATCTTCTGATTTCTGCTTCCAAACTTTTAAGAAACCATCAAACTTAAGAATTGTTCCACTCACTCTAAAAGTAAATTTATCTCCATCAATATTTATTTGAGTTGAATCAAAAATTGCTTGAGGCATTTGTGAAGAAACAAATCGAGACCAAATTAAATCATATAATTTTTGTTCTGCGGCTTCTTCTATGGCATTATCTCCTGGCTGCCTAGAAACATCGGTTGGACGGATAGCTTCATGAGCCTCTTGAGCCATTTTAGATTTCTTTGTAAATAATCTCGGTGCTTGAGTAGCATATTCATCACCGAATTCTTTAATTAACCATTCTTTTGTTGAAGCCAATGCCTCTTTAGAAATATTTGTAGAATCTGTACGCATATAAGTAATAAGACCCCTCTCATAAAGTCTTTGGGCTAAAAACATAGTTTTCTTTGCAGAGAATCCTAATCTAGTAGAAGAAGTCTGTTGAAGAGTACTTGTAATAAAAGGAGCTAAAGGATTTTTCTTAGTTTCTTTTCTATCAACTTTAGATATTTTAAATGAAGCTTTTTTAAGCTCTTTTAAGAGATTATCAGCCTCTTCTTTATTTTTAAATTGAAATTTATCAACTGACTCACCTTCTATCTTATATATAGAAGCTTCAAATACTTCACCTTTATTTGTTTCAAATAAAGCCTTAATAGTCCAATATTCTTCAGGCTTAAATTTATTTATCTCATCTTCTCTTTCCATAATTATTTTAACTGCCACAGACTGAACACGCCCCGCTGATAATCCTCTAGCAATTTTTTTCCATAAAAATGGAGATAGTTTATAACCCACTATACGGTCTAATACGCGACGACCTTGTTGAGCATTAACTAAATCGAAATTTATTTCTCTTGGATTTTTAATCGCCTCTTCAATAGCGCTCTTGGTAATTTCATGGAAAACAATTCTCTCTGTCTGTTCTGGTTCAAGTTTAAGAGCCTTGGTTAAATGCCAGGCTATTGCTTCTCCTTCTCTATCTTCATCAGTCGCAAGAATAATTTTAGTTTTCTTAGTAGCTAATTTTTTTAATTCACTTACGGCTTTTCTAGATTTAGTAGGAATAACATACTGTGGCTCAAAATCTTTTTCGGTATCTATTCCTAATTTGCTCTTAGGAAGATCCCTGATATGTCCAAAAGAAGAGGTTACTTTATACTCCCTACCAACAAATTTGGAAATTGTTTTCGCCTTTGTTGGCGATTCTACAATAACTAATTTCATATTATTAACTTAATAAATAAGTTCCATTAATTTCTTTTATTATACCCTTAATAATTAACATAGCTAAATTTTTATTCAAGTCTTCAACATTAATCGAAGTAATTTCTGATAATTTATCTATGGTCAGTTGTCCGTTATTATTTTTTAATGTTTTTAAAATAATCCCATCATTTCCAATTATTTCTTCAGATAAAGAATTTTTTGATTTCTCTTCTACTCCATAATAATCAAAAATATCTTTAACATTGGTTACAAGTGAAGCACCATCTTTAAGAAGATTATTAGAACCTTCATAATTTTTAGAATTAATATCTCCAGGAATAACAAATATATCTTTGTTTTGATCAAGAGCAAATCTAGCTGTAGCTAAAGAACCAGATCTTTCTGGAGCCTCAATAACCAAAATCCCCCGGACCAATCCACTAATTATTCTATTTCTGACAAGAAAATTTTGCGGATAATAACTTTGTCCTAAGGGAAATTCGGATATTATAGCTCCACCACTTTTTAAAATTTTATCTGCTAAGTTAAGGTTTTGTTTCGGATATATATTATCTAACGCTGTTCCTAACACGGCTATAGTTTTACCATTTGTTTCTAATGCTCCTTTATGAGCCTGTTCATCAACTCCCATTGCAAGACCGCTAATAATACTAAATCCAGCATCGCCCAGCCTAAAAGCAAAATCTCTGGCATATTCTCTTCCCTTAGGAGTAGCCGCCCTAGTTCCAACAACGGCTATAGACGGATGACTATAATTTAAATCTCCTAGTACATATAAACCGAAAGGTGGAGAAGAAATTTCCTTTAAATATTCAGGGTAAGTAGAGTCCTTTTTAAGGACTACTAATATGCCTAATTTTTCTAGTTTAGCCCACTCATTATCTACATCAACAGATCTATTACCCTCTGATTCCCAAGCCTCCTTCCAAGTATTAAAATACTCTTCAGCCTTTTTAAGCTTAGTGTAACTACATTTATATAACACATTTAATGCGTTGTAATACTTTTTCTCTTCTTGGTTCATATACAACAATATTGTACAATATATAATATAGAAGGCAATATACTGTTTAATAATTATTGTTGTCAAATATGAATTTTAGAGATTGGTTAATAAAAAATATAGGAATAGCAACTGCCATTATAATATTAATGCTAGTTTTTATTTTCTTTTTAAAAACAGATATTAATAATAGAGTTAGCCAAATTCAATTTCAAGGAAGAAGCCTCGCAGAGAGAATACAATCAATAGAATCCCTTACTTCCCTACAAGCAAATTCTAAAAAATCTGAGGAGTTGTTTAATAAATTAAGCGAATCTCTTCCGGAAAAGGATCAACTTATCGGATTTTCAAAAGAATTAGAAGGATACGCTAAAAGTAATAATTTAGATTTTGGTTTTTCTTTTGGTAATGAAGTAGAGGGCACAGACTCTGCTCCTGGTATAAATAGTTTTGTTCTAACTAGTAAAGGCACATATTCTGATTTCGTAAAATTCTTAAGACAAATAGAAGATAGTAAATATTTTGTTGGTTTTAATTCATTTGATCTTAATAAAAATGAAAATGATTTTAATATAATTATCCGAGGAGAAGTATTTTCACAATAATTATGAATATAGACTTTAAAAATAAAAAAGAATTGACATTTTTAGCATTTGGGATTTTAATGTTAGTCATAGCGCTTGTATCTATGATATTTGCTATTCAGTTCGTTATTAGTAATATAAATAAGGTATTTGACTCAAGAAACACAGATGGTCAAAACACGGCGGTTAAATTCCAAATAGAGAAAGCAGAATCACTAATAAAATAATGGGCATGTAGTTCAATGGTAGAACGCAGTCCTGATAAGACTGAGGCCGAAGGTTCGATTCCTTCCATGCCCACTAATAAACTTAAAGAACAAAAATAACAAGATCAGGATCGAAGGTTCCCCGTCCGACTGAATGGCTTCAGCCGTTCGGGCGAGGATTCCTTCCATGCCCACTAATAAACTTAAAGAACCAAAATAACAAGATTAGGACCGAAGGTTCCCCGCCCGACTGAATAGCTTCAGCCGTTCGGGCGAGGATTCCTTCCATGCCCACTAATAAACTTAAAGAACAAAAATAACAAGATCAGGATCGAAGGTTCCCCGCCCGACTGAATAGCTTCAGCCGTTCGGGCGAGGATTCCTTCCATGCCCACCAATATATTTGCGCGCTTAGCTCAGTGGTAGAGCGTTTCGTTGACATCGAAGAGGCCATAGGTTCGATCCCTATAGCGCGCACCAGAAAGAAAAAGAAATACTCAAATAAAAACAATGGATAATTATAAAAATCTTCCAGATGAAAAAATATTAGAGCTAACAGCAGACGATCCATCTTATTTCACTATTCTAGTTGATAAATACCAAGTGCCCTTCTTACGAAAGGCTCTTAGTGTTGTAAGAAGTAAAGAAGAAGCAGAAGATATAGTTCAAGAAACTTTTGTAAAAATATATAAATATTCCGATAAGTTCACCAAGAAAAAAGATATTGAATTCAAAAGTTGGGCTTATAAAATTTTAATGAACACCTCTTTTACTCATTATCAAAAAGTTAAAAAAACCAGTGGGAATACTGAATTTTTAGATCCAGTTCTTTATGAAGATCTACCAGGAGAAAATAATGATCTAGACGTTATCCAGGATGCTAAGGCGGCTGTGGCCGAAACTATAAATAAGATGCCGGAACATTTAGGTAGGGTACTGAGGTTATACTATGTAGAGGACAAATCATATGCTGATATCTGCAAAGAAGAAAAGATATCTATACCTACCCTAAAAATGCGTCTTTTTAGGGCGAAAAGGTTATTCAAAAAATTAAGCGTAGAATAATATGGGAACAGAAGGAATAAAAATAAAAAAGAGAATTTTAATAAAGATTTATACTGTTTGGTTTATTAAGAGAGTTTTACCTCTAGTTTTGGTTCAAATCTTATTACTTGGCCTAGCAGTGAAGTTTTTTGCCGATAATGTATTTGTAAGCAAAGTTTTGCAAAATGCTATTCACGCTGGAGATGCTGGTTATCTAGATTCACTAAAATATCTAGGATTAGCATTTTTACAAACTAATTCTTTAAACCAAATAGCCATTTTAATAGGACTAGGGTTCGGAGCTCTTCTGATTAGAGACTTTATAAGAAGTCTACTCACCTACAAAACGATGTGGCTTAGAAAATAAAAGCGCTGATTAGGCGCTTTTATCTTAGTTATTAAATGTGTGACCAATCTTAAATACTATTAGTTATATATAATGAAGACGTTGAATTTTTAGAGTGCTTCCTCACAACATCCTGAAAATTCGAATGTCTTCAAACTCATAATGTTTTTTCCTAAGTAGCCCCCCGACCGGGGCTTTTTAGGTGCTTAAATAGGCTAATTTGAAACTAATTCTTTTAAAGTAAGAGATATAATCTCTTTTCCTAATAGGTCATTAGAAAAATACTCAAATATTTGCCTACCCGATTCTTTCCAAATATAACCAGCTGGAGCGCTAATAGAATAATTTAAAGACCCATCAACACCTGATTGCTTATCAAAAATAAATAAATATTTCATGCCATCTTTGATTTCTTTATTTAAATTATTTGAATAAACAAATTCAAGATTTCTAGATTCACCGGCTGGCGTATCAAACCAAGTGCTAAATGATTTTTTATTTTCTTCCTTGCCTATCCAGGTTCCTAATTCATTAGAAAATTTTACTGTTTCTTCTATGGCTCTCAGATTACTATCATATTCATATTCGCTTGAATAAGTCCGCGAAGTCTTGCCTCTTAACTCATCTTCCCTATAAACAGATATTAAATTAGCTGATAGCGGAGAAAGGATTTTTATATAATTTTTATTTTTAATATTATACCACCACTCTTCTTCATTCTCACCGCTATGAGATCTTTTTATTTTAAGAGTATCTACAAATCTACCATCAACAAAAAGCTCTGTTTCTAAGACAATTTCTTGCCCAATAAAAGCATCCGTTTTACCACCAGCAACATTAGTATTAATGATAGCTAAATAATCTCCATTAAAATCTTCGTCTAATTGAGAAACCCTACCAGCTACGCCCAAATCTTCTAATAATCCCTGTAATCTCCAGTCTTTAAAATAAGTCATTATATCTTTTCTTTCGAAATGATTTTTAAGGCTCATGACTAATTCTTGTTTTTGACTCTCGTCTAAACTTTTTAATTCTTCTAATAAAAGAGGTGCAAAAACAGATAGTACCTTTTTAGGATTTTGCCCGGGAATTTTATCTTTGCCAGCCTCTACTTCATATTGAAGCTCTTCTAAGAAATTATCGCTATTAAGAACCATATCATATTCAGCTATTTCTATTGGTCCGACTATATTAATAATAGTTCTCAAAACATCTGTATTAATAGCTAGGGCACCATAAAAATTTATATCATTGTTTTTATGAAGATCGGCGTTTTCTAAGAAATAAATAACTTTATCTGCAGACTTAGGAAAATCAAAAAACCAATTAGCATCTCTTGCCCCCCAATCTATAGTAACTCCTCTTAGTTCTTTAGGAGGGATAGATTTAATTGATAATTGTCTATCGGCATTATAAATGTCATCAATTCTTATGTCTTTAAGATTTCCATTTTGAATAACTAAATCTCCATAACTACCAATAAATCCTCCGGCTGGTCTTATTTCTGTTTCATTTTGGAATATTAAAAGTAAGTGCTGTTCTTCCCCAGACTCAAGTATAGATATTAAATAATCTAAAGCCTTTTGAGTTCTAACTATATTAAAGTTTATAAAAATATAATTATCATCATAAAGATCATAAAAATATGAAGCTTCTTTAGAGACTTCTCTTAAAGAGAATAATTGATTTTTAAGATTTGTATTAATCTCAGTTAATTCTCTTAGGTTAGTATCAACTCTTTTCAAAACATCGATTAATTCAGATCCTCTTTTACTAACAATTAATTGCAAAGAGTTATTTTTTAAATAATCTATGTCTACTCCTAAAGACAGAGCTTTTTCGCTAAGAATAGATGTGCTTTTAATAACTTCTGGGAGTCCGCTCAATGTTGGCATCACTTCTTTAAGTAAGGCCGATACCTGATTAAAACCAGTTTTTTTAATACCAGATTCAATATTCTTTATCTCTTTATCTGCAACCTTTAATGATTCAACTACTTCTCTAGTATTAAGCTCTGGTATTGCCTGTTTCAAGCCGGGCAGCTCATTTAAAATAGAACTGATCGACTGAGAGACCATATACTTGATATTAAAAAAGCCGGAAATAAAAACGGCCCCAATTACAATTAAAATAATAAAAGACCTGGGCGCTAAAATATTTGAAGACTTAGATCGTCTAAACTCCTTTTTATCTTGATCGCCCTTAAAATTAAAAATTATCTTAGGATTTCCCATATAAGCTTTATATACTTAAAATACCATAATTAAGCCCTTGAATAGAATGAATTCGTGGACTTTCTGTGGGTACTTTCTCTCACTTAAAATTATAATAAAGATGTGCTAAATTGAATAAGCGCGGTGTTGACTTTAGGTTAAAATTGATATAACCTGTATGCTATACGTTAAATCTATGATTCAAGAAGATATTCTAAAACAAATAAGACCAGGAGCGAATATTAAAATATTCGAAAAGGTTAAAGAAGGAGAAAAAGAGCGTGTCGCTCAGTTTTCTGGCATGGTAATTGCAAGAAAGCATGGTAAAGAAACTGGTGCTACTTTCACAATAAGAACAACTGTTGCTGCTGTAGGGGTAGAAAAAGTTTACCCTATTAATTCTCCCCTAATCCAAAAAGTAGAAATATTAGATGCTCCTAAAAAAATATCTAGATCTAAACTTTACTATATTCGTAAATTATCTAGAAAACAAACTCGCCAAAAAGTTGGTATCGTAAAATAAAATCCCTGCTAACAGGGATTTTATATTGCTAATTATTTTTCTTTAAGGCATTATATATAAATATAAATGCGCAGGTGGCGAAACTGGCAGACGCACTACCTTGAGGTGGTAGCGCCCGCAAGGGCTTGGAGGTTCAAATCCTCTCCTGCGCACCAATGAGGAAATAGCAAGCCAGAGGAAGCCCATATTTTATGGGTTTTTCTGGCTTCTACTCCTAATATAGTAGGCGATGGGGCTGGCATCTATTTTTTGCAAGAATATGGCGGATTCCCCCCACACCTCTTCCGCCGCGTTCTTGCGGGGACGGACGGGATTTGTATTTTGCTTTGTAAAATGTAGTGTAAATTAAAATAACTTCTCGTCTATTCTTTATCAGTAAATACTACGAGTCGCTCGGAACGAGTTTTTTCCTCTTTATTCCAATCTCCTGTGCAAGTTATAAGATTAAGGTGCGCTTTACTATCACTTGATCCAAATACATCTGGTGCGGCCTCATCTTTACTGTATATTCGAATTTCACGCACAATAAAAGCGGCGACCACCCCTTTTTCATCTTCAATAAATATCTTATCACCTTTGCGTAATTTATTTAAATTATCAAATACTGCCGGTATATTATTTTTCCAGCCGTAATGTCCGGCGATAACGGCACTGCCCCTCTCCCCAGGGCGTGGTCCAAGATTAAACCATGCTACTTCAGTAGGACCTTTTGGTACGTCCATTGCCCCATCAGATGTAAACCCCACAGGAATAACAACAGAATCAACACTAATCACAGGAATTTTAAGGCTCACTGGCAACCCAACATTTGCTCGTTCTTGATTTGAGGGAGTGGAAACATTTTCAACAAGCGATGCCGAGCTACCCTGGGTTAAATTTTTTGGGGAGAAATTGAAAAGATTTGCCACAAAAAAAGCGAACCCTAAGGAGGCAACTATTAACAGTGTCCGTTTTAATAAGATTTTTGACTGCATAAATTTTATAAAAGCTCTTAGACACAAATGCCAGACAAGAGCTTGTCTGGCATTTACTTACTCATTCTTCCCAATACTTAGACTAAGCCGTTTGTTTCTTTCGAACGAAATAGAATAAGATCAAAATCGCAAATATACCAGTGGGCATAATAATATTCCAAGGAACATTATTGTTGCTAGGAGGAAGCCCTGTACTTGGTAGTTTAGGAATGTTGGTCACAACAACAGTAGCGATTGCAAAATCTCTAGCCGTCAGACCGTTAGCATCTCCGCTTGCTGTAACTGTGTTCACAGTATTTTGAGTGAGTTTTGTTTGACAAGTGTAGACCCATGTCTCGGTAGTATCAAGTTTTGAATTACTGTTCGTGTCACCGGAAATATATTTTACCGGTCCGCACTTATCATCAGCGAGGCGGACATTGGAGAGCGGAACTGTTCCTGGATTAGTGACTTTGTTGGTATAGGTAACCATTCCTCCTCCGGCGGAAAGTATTAATGGGTTTGGAACTTTTGTCACATGTATCAATGGCGGAACCACTGGAATACCGACAATGACTGTAGCGTTTGCGATATCAGTCGCACTTATGCCATTAGCTCGTCCGGTCGCGGTAACAATGTTAGTATGAGTTTTTGCGAGGGTTGTGGAACAAGTGTAGACCCATGTCTCATTTACATCGAGCACGGTGTCGGCATTTGCGTCACCAGAAATCAAAGTTATAGGACTACAAGTATCGCCGACCATTGTTACATTGTTTACTGGAACTGTTCCGATATTACGAAGCGTGTAAGTGTACTTTACCAAACCGGATCCATTTGGCAGAGCTAAAGGACTTGGTAATTTGACCACATCAATAAGGGGTGGAACAGGGGCCACATCATACGAACCACCGCTTCCGCCGCCGCCCGATGATGGCGGAACTACTGGTGCTATATCGTCATTGGTAATAGTACAGACTTTCACATCACCTAGAGCAAGGGTGATCGTGCCATCTGCGGCGCAATCGCCACCAATAACAGATGTATAGCCAGAATCAGAAGTTTCAGAAACCGTGTGTAGTCCTATCGTGGTCGTGCTTGCAACTCCTGATGTCACGCTGGTGCCGTCAATAAAGAGCGGAAAATCAGAAATGACTTTAGTGCTATCATTGTTATTGACGACTACTTTGTTAATAATAAGTTGGGGCGCGATATCGTCATTAGTAATGGTACAAGTTTTGGTTTCACCTGCTGAGATTGTTCCCGAACAATTACCCGAACCGGATGCTAGATAACCATCTGGCCCTGCAGTTTCGGATACCGAATAATCACCGGCGTCTAGTGTAACCTCCACACCAGCTTCAGAGCCGGTAAAAGAACTTGGAGACGCGTTTGTGCCTGTAACACCTATTGTAAAATCAGAAGCAACTGCTGTGCCGCCATTGTCGTTGATTACCGTCTTAACGATATTAAGAGTAGCGGTAGTTGGAGGAGTGGCGCATGTTGGTCCCGAAATAGTAGTGTTGAGTAATGTCACGTCGCCTCCAAGTGCTAAAGCTCTACCATTCAAAGTGACATCGGAACCGAAATGGACCCCAGTTCCAGCAATAATTGTTCCTACGAATGAACTGCCATTAATGTTTGCTAAAGTGTTAACTTTCCAATACACATCACAAGCCCTTGCTCCATTGATTAAATTAATCGAGCCAGATGATATAAAATCGCTTGATGCTCTAAATATATATATATATATACCGGGACCATCAAGAGTAAGCACTCCACCGTTTAATCGTCCGGCTCCGATGTCATAAACACCAGCCGTGCGAGTTTCTCCGTCAAGAACCGGACCTATACTGGCCGTTGAACCTTGACCAGATATATCGTCATTCGCGCTTGAAAGATTAGCTTGAACAGCTGAGTCTAAAATTGCCGTGCTTGGCGCGACTCCATCGGTAGAATATATTGTGCCACCCACCATGGCGTCAGTTAATGCGGTAATGCCGGCACCGGTACTATTTAATCCAACATCCCCGGATATAGTTCCTGTCCCCGTAATTGCTGTTTGAGCGACAATAGAGAAAGTTGCCGCCGCGCCTAATCCCGGATCTGTTGCCGCAAATGTGGTAGTCGGCCCAGTTATACTAAATATAAGCGCGAGACTTAATATAACTGTTGAAATCTTGTTAATTTTTTTCATAGATTTTTTATTGTAATTAATTTTTATCAGTTAAGTATGGTCGATATCCATACTTATTCTAATATATTTGTTTTAAAAATAGGTTATTTTTTGATTCGCGACCTCGCCTCTCCGAACAGGATCATCGCTGGCTTCGGGATCGGTCTGTGGCACGGAATGATCACGCCGATCACCCTCGTCACTTCGTTATTCTCGAATAATGTGAGCATCTACGAGATTCACAACAACGGTAACTGCTACAACTGCGGTTTCGTACTCGGCGTCAGGATTCTGTTCGGATAAAGTGAGAGCGAGTCGTAGCGGAGTTCATCTCTGTGGCGGCGTCGGATGCCCGATAGGCGAAGACGTCGAACGCCGCTAGCCCAGCCGCCGAGCTTCGTGCTCGGCCAAAACCCACCATGTCGTAAGACCTCTGGTGGGTTTTTTCTTTTTGATATATTTCAGATGTATTCGCTTTGCGAATTATCGTATTCAATGCCGTCAAAGAAAAACTTGAAACCCGCCTGAACGAATTCATTCGGGTAGATTATCCGCCTTTCCGTATTTTAGCGGGGGACTTCCTCGTCGACGCAGGCGGCGAAATGCGCTCAGGCTAATTCAAGAATAGAGCACTAATAAAATAAACGGATCACTATAGTGATCCGTTTATTTTATTTAGATTCTAATCCCCTAAGAATAAATTTATAAACAAGATAAAAACTTACTAATCCGGTTAATATTCCACCCAATATATCTAATGGCCAATGAACGCCTACAAACACCCTAGCAAGTCCCATAAGAGCCACTATAACACCCATATACAATCCTTTACGCCCATCTACTAAAAACATAGGTAAAATCAAGGCGGTGTAAAAAGCCATATGTCCAGAAGGAAAAGCGGCTTTTGTTGCCTCCGTTATTAAGGGAGTTATTTCTAAAGCCTCAAATGGACGAGATTTGTAATAAAAAAATCTAACTAACTCAGTAATAATCCCCCTAGAAATAAGAGTTGATAAAGAAATTAAAGATAAATAATATATCTTTTTCTTCCAACTTTCAAAGAAAAATACAGTTATTAAAACTACTAATAATAGTAAATAACCTGCGTAATCAGCAAAAAAAACACCTAGAAAATCTAGGAGCTGATTTTCCCCTGAAAGATTATAAATAAAATTAAAAATTGATTGATCTAAATTCATATAAATCATGCCTGCCAAAAGGGCAGGCAAAATTAAATTTTATCTTCTTACGAATGGTAGTAAGCCAAGAAAACGAGCTCTTTTAATTGCTCTTGCAAGAATGCGTTGATGTTTAGAGCAAGTTCCAGTAAATTTAGGATCAATAATTTTAGCCTGTGAAGAAACGAATTTCTTTATTAAATCTTGATCTTTATAATCTACATCTTTTATGTTTTGTGAACAAAAAAAACACTGTTTTTTCATATTATTTTAAAAAGGTAAATCCTCTGATTTAATTTCTTGATCATTTTCGACTTCAACTGTTGGGATATCTGTTGTTCCTGATTGTTGTTTAACACTTCCTCCGCCTGATCTTGGACCAAGCTGTAATTTTTCAGAAACAATTTCGGTAGTCTGTCTTTTTTGTCCTTCTTTAGTTTCCCAATTTCTAGTCTGCAATCTTCCTTCAATTAAAACCATACTACCCTTTGCTAAGTACTTAGCAGCCACATCTGCTTGCTTGCCCCAAACTACTACATTATGAAATTCTACTGCTTCTTTTTTAGCGCCAGAAGCATCATTCCATACACGGTTAGTAGCCATTGAAAAGTTAGCCACTTGAGCGCCGCTTGGAGTAGCTCTTAATTGTGGGTCTGCTGTTAAACGTCCTAATAAGAAAACTTTGTTTAAATTCATAATTAATTTAATATTTCTTCTAATTTATCTTCCAAGTCTTTATTTGTTAGAGTATTTCCTTTTGAAGGAATTGAGGAAACAACTTCTGTTTTATCAGTAGATTTCATTTCTCTTCTTGGTCTTTCTATTCTAGCTCCTCTCACTAGAGGGGGGGTAACTACAAGCATTCTCAAAACAGATGAATCATGTTTTAAGGCTTGAGACATTTTCTCTACCATTTCTGGTAATGCGCGAAAATGAAAGTACCCAAAGAAAGCAATATTATGCTTTTTAATAGGATAGGCTAGTCTAGTTTCTGCAGCAGCTCCCTTATCAAATACTTCGCCATCATGCTGGGTAATTACAGACTCAATATTAGCCTCATCACCCTGTTTTTTGACCATGTATGATAATTCGTATTCTTTTTTGTCTATTTTTTTATCCATAAATTTATGTTAGATACTTTAGCAAAATTATAGGTAGTTTGTCTAGTCTTGTTCTTCTTCTGCAATTTCTTCCTCAGGATACTCTCCTTTAGCTCTTTTTTCTGCGGCTTCGTAACCAGTTCCAACAGGAATCAAACGACCAATAATTACATTCTCTTTTAATCCTCTTAATTCATCAACCTTACCTTCTGTGGCGGCATTTACTAATACACGGGCCGTTTCTTGGAAAGATGCAGCTGATAAAAAGCTCTGAGTAGATAGGGCCACCTTAGTAATACCCAATAGAAGTTGTTGGGCCTTAGCGGGTTGCTTACCGCTTTTCTTAGCTTCTCTATTAACTTCTAAAAATTTTGATTTTTCTATGATTTCACCGCCGACAAAATCTGTTTCACCTGCGTCTTTAATTTTAACGCGTGAAAACATTTGTTTAACAATGATTTCAATATGTTTATTGCTGATAGTAGCACCTTCAGATACATAAATACGCAATACTTCATTGATAATATATTTCTCTACTGCGTTTGTGCCTTTAAGAGCAAACACATCTTTAAGATCTAGGGCACCACCAGAAATATTATCTCCTTTTTTAACTAAATCACCAACTTTAACAAAAATTTCTGAAGTTCTTGGAATTAAATACTCATAAACTTTTTCTTTTTTACCCTTTGCTTCAGCTCTAAGTTTAACAACTCTAGCAACAGTTCTTTCTTCGATATCACTAATTACACCATCTTCTTCTGCTAAGAATGCACGGCCTTTTGGAGGACGACATTCAAATAATTCTTCTACTCTAGGAAGACCATGGGTAATGTCAGCACCAGCAACACCACCAGTATGGAAAGTTCTCATAGTAAGCTGAGTTCCTGGTTCACCGATAGATTGAGCAGCTACAATACCGACTGCAGCACCTGGTTTAGCTATTTCGTTTTTTCCTAAATCATAACCATAACATTTAGAACAAATTCCATATAATGACTTACAGGTAATTGGTGAACGAACTCTTAATGTTTCCAAGCCCGATGCTTCTATAACAGCAGCCATCTCTTTATTAATAACTTCACCGGCCTCCACAACTGTTTTTCTATCAATTTTTACATCTTCTACCGGAGTTCTTGAAAATAATTGTTTTCCAAAGTTTAATCCAAATTTAACACCATCTGCTCGAATTATTTCGATACCTTCTTTAGTTCTACAATCATTTTCTTTAATAACTAAATCTTGAGACACATCAATAAGTCTTCTGGTTAAATATCCAGCGGAAGCAGTTTTCAAAGCTGTATCAGTAGTACCCTTTCTAGCTCCGTGAGTAGAAATAAAGTATTCCAATACGCTTAAACCTTCTTTCAAAGATGATTTAACAGGAAGTTCAATAGTCTCGTTTTTAGGGTTTGCTACAAGACCCTTCATACCGATCATCTGAATAGGTTGAGCCCATGTACCTCTGGCGTTAGAATCAATAATAGAATAAATAGGATTATGGTTATCTAATGAATTAGGAACGATCTTACTCAAGGCTTCTTTAACTTTACTCCAAACAACAAGAACGCGTGATCTTCTTTCTGAATTAGTAAGAAGTCCCTGTTCGTATTGTTCTCTAATTTCAGCAACCTCCTTTTCACCGCCTAAAATAAGATCTGTTTTTTCTTCGGGGGTAACTAAGTCGCCCATTGACCATGTAATACCTGATTTACTTGCATAATCAAAACCAACTCTCTTCATAGCATCTAAATAATGAATTGATTTTTCATTACCAAAGTCTCCAATTAATCTGCCGACAAGTTTAACAATATCTTTCTTTCTCATCAACTCATTAATAAACTCATACTCTTCAGGAAGAAGATCGTTGAAAATTATTCTCCCACAAGATGTTTCCATCTTTTTATCATTAATTAATACATGAACAGGAGCATTGATAGCGATTACATCATTTTCGTAAGCAATTAATACCTCTTCAGGAGTACCAAAAACTCTTCCGGATCCTTTAGCATCATCTTTAACTTTGGTTAAGTAATAAAGACCCAATACCATATCCTTTGTTGGATGCACGATAGGATCGCCAGTTGAAGGTTTTAATAAGTTATGACTTGTAAGCATTATTTCTGACGCTTCTTTTTGAGCTTCTTTGGATAAAGGTAAATGGACAGCCATTTGGTCACCATCGAAGTCTGCGTTAAATGCATCACATACCATAGGAGGAATACGAATAGCCAAGTCTTCAGTTAAAATTGGTTTAAATGCTTGCACGCCTAATCTATGCAAAGTAGGAGCACGGTTAAGAAGTACTTTTCTATCCTTAATAACTTCTTCTAAAATAGCCCATACTTCTGGAGGAGCTTGTTCAATTAGTCTATTAGCATTTCTAATATTATGAGCTAGGCCCTTTTCAATAATTTGACTAATTACGAATGGTTTAAATAATTCCAAAGCCATCTTCTTAGGAAGACCACATTCATGATGCTTAAGATCTGCGCCGATTACGATAACCGAACGTCCAGAATAATCTACACGTTTACCAAGTAAGTTTTGTCTAAAACGTCCTTGCTTTCCTTTAAGCATGTCTGCAAGAGAACGAAGTGGGCGACGCTGACTAGACATTTGTTGATTACCTACGCGAGCAGAGTTATCTAATAATGCGTCAACAGATTCTTGAAGCATTCTTTTTTCATTAACAACAATGACGTCTGGCGCATTAAGATCTAATAATTTCTTTAAACGATTATTTCTATTAATAACTCTTCTATATAAATCATTTAAGTCAGAAGTCGCATATCTACCACCATCAAGAGCAACCATAGGGCGTAAATCTGGAGGAAGAACAGGAAGAACATCTAAAATCATCCATTCTGGTCTCATACTCTCTCTAGCCATAGATTGAACTACTTTAAGCCTCTTAAGAAGTCTCTTTTCATGGATTGTTCCCTTAGAATCTTCTAAGTCTTTTTTAATTTCTTTAACCAACATATCAAGATCAATTTGTTCAAAAATTTTCTTGATTGCCCCTGCGCCCGTACCGGCCTCAAAAACATCCCCGAACTTTCTAGCTAGTCTATGATACTCGGTTTGTGAAAGAATAGTTCCTACTTCCAGAGAATCTACGTCTTTTTTACTATCAGAAAGACCAGCGCGGAGATCGGCTGTTTTAACACCCTCTTTTCTTGCTGTTTTCTTTCTGGTGTCAAATTCTTTTTCTAATTCACTTAATACTCTCTCGCGATTTTTTTCGTTAACAGAAGTAATAATGTAAGAAATGTAATAAACTACTTGTTCTATTTTAGGAAGTGGAACATCTAAAAATAGACTTAATTTAGATGGAACACTTCTTAAGAACCAAATATGAGCCACTGGAGTAGCAAGTTTAATGTGGCCCATTCTTTCGCGTCTAACGATTGAACGAGTTACTTCTACGCCACAACGATCACAAGTAATCCCCTTATAACGAATTCTACGATATTTACCACAATAACATTCCCAGTCTTTTGTAGGGCCGAAAATTCTTTCAGAGAAAAGCCCATCCTTTTCTGGGCGTTGTGTTCTATAGTTTATTGTTTCTGGTTTAATTACTTCACCAAAAGACCAATCTAGAATATCGCCCGGTGATGCAACTTTTAATTTAATTGATTTTAAGTTATCCATAATATTTTTATAAGTTAATTACTTTCTCGCTTTAGGCCTTCTCTTAGCGGTGCTTTCGCCATCTTTAATAAGTTCGACGTTTAACCCTAAGGCCTTCAATTCACTAACTAATACATTGAATGATGCAGGAATATTAGGACTCTTAATATCTCCTCCTCTAATAATAGATTCATAAGCAGCTGATCTACCGAGAACGTCATCTGATTTAATAGTTAACATTTCTTGTAAAATATGAGATGCTCCATAACCCTCTAATGCCCACACTTCCATCTCTCCGAATCTCTGGCCACCGAATTGAGCTTTACCTCCAAGCGGCTGTTGAGTAATTAATGAGTATGGTCCGATTGAGCGCATATGAATCTTGTCTTCAACTAAGTGGTTAAGTTTCAACATATAAATAACTCCCACTGTTACATCTTGATGGAATGGCTTACCTGTTCTACCATCAAATAATTCTACCTTGCCTGATTCAGGAATACCTGCTTTCTTTAATTCTTCTTGAATATCATTCCACTTCGCACCTGATAATGCTGGAGTAACAGCTCTATATCCCTGTTTGGCAGCTGCCCAACCTAAGTGAGTTTCTAAAATCTGACCCAAGTTCATACGAGAAACAACACCTAATGGGTTAAGTACGATATCAACTGGAGTTCCGTCTGCTAAGTAAGGCATATCTTCTACTGGTCTTACTTGAGAAATAACGCCCTTGTTTCCATGTCTTCCAGCAAGCTTGTCGCCAGCTCTCACCTTACGCAACTGGGCAACTTCGATTTGAATTCTTTTTATAATTCCTGGTTCTAACTTATCTCCTCTCTCTCTATCAAAAACTTTAATTCCAATAATATAGCCAAATTTTCCGTGAGGCATTGTTAGAGATGTATCTTTAACATCTCTAGCCTTTTCACCGAAGATGGCTCTTAATAATCTTTCTTCAGCAGTAAGTTCGCTTTCACCTTTAGGAGAAATTTTACCTACTAAAATATCACCTGAACGGACTTCGGCTCCAATACGAATAATTCCTTCTTCATCTAAGTTTTTAAGTTTTTCTTCAGATACGTTAGGAATATCAGGAGTGGTTAATTCTGGACCCAGCTTAGTATCACGAACATCTATATAGTAGTCCTCAATATGAATAGAGGTAAATAAGTCATCTTTTACAACTTTTTCAGATAAAACGATAGCATCTTCGTAGTTACCTCCGCTCCATGGAACGAACGCAACAACTAAGTTTTGTCCTAAAGCCAATACACCATTTTCAATAGAAGGTCCGTCAGCCAAAACTTCACCCTTCTTAACTTTTTGACCTCTCTTCACTAGTGGTTGCTGAGAGATACAAGTATATTGGTTTGATCTTTTAAATTTATTTAAAGTATATTTCTTTGTTCCTGATTTGCCTTTAAAGATAATTTCTTTTGCATCAACTGCGGTAATTACTCCTGGTTCTTCTGCAATGATTAAGTGTCCAGAATCACGAGCAGCCTTTTCTTCCATGCCAGTTCCCACATAAGGAGCTCTTGGTTTAATAGATACAACAGCCTGACGTTGCATGTTTGATCCCATAAGGGCACGGTTTGCGTCATCGTGTTCTAAGAAAGGGATAAGAGCAGTAGCAATACTGATAGATTGATTTGGGGCAACATCAATGAAATCTAATTCTTCGCGTGGACATGTTCCTGGCTCACTATTAATTCTAGCTCCAACAACTTCTTTAATAATCTTTTTTGTTTTTGGATCAACTTCTACTCCTGCGTGAGCAATTTTATATTTTTCTTCGTCAAGAGCATTAAGCCATTTTATCTCATTTGTAACCTTTCCGTTTTTAACTACGGCATAAGGAGTTTCTAAGAAACCAAAAGCATTTACTCTTGCGTAACTAGCTAAATGATTAACAAGACCAATGTTTGCACCTTCTGGGGTTTCAATAGGACAAATTCTTCCATAGTGAGAACGGTGTACGTCGCGTACTTCAAAACCCGCTCTTTCTCTAGTTAAACCACCAGGACCCATAGCAGAAATTCTTCTCTTATGTTCAAGCTCACTTAAAGGATTAATTTGGTCCATGAATTGAGATAGCTGAGAAGAAGAATAGAATTCTTTTACTACAGAAATAACTGGTCTAGAGTTAACAAGTTGAATTGATGTAAGGGTGTTAATGTCTAAAGTAGACATTCTGTCTTGAGCGATACGTCTCATACGAGCCAAACCTACTCTTAATTTATTTTGCAATAATTCACCAACTGGGCGAACTCTTCTATTCCCTAAGTGATCGATATCGTCTGGTTCAACGTCTTGTAAATTATTCAAGCGAATAACCTCTTTAAGCATCGCAATAATATCTTGTAATTCTAATAATCTACTTTCACTTTCTAATCCCAATCTTTGGTTAATCTTGAATCTACCAACTTGAGATAAATCGTAGCGATCAAATCTAGTCAAGGTAGCGTCAATTAAGCTCTTTGCATTCTCTACAGTAGCTAAATCGCCTGGTCTTATTCTCTTATAAATATCTATATAAGATTCGTCTGCGTTCTCGGCAGAGTCCTTCTTTAATGTAGTTTCTATATATTTTATCTCACCATTATCAACATCGGCGAATGTATCTAATATCTCTTGGTTATCTTCTAATCCCAATATTCTTAAGATTGCTGTAGCTGGAGCCTTTCTTTTTCTATCAATTTTGATTCCAATAAAACCATCGGAGTCTGTTTCAAATTCAATCCAAACACCTCTGTTCGGGATAATTTTAGCTCCGAATAATTTAGTACCCTTCCACATATTAGCAGTAAAGTATACTCCAGATGAACGAATGAGCTGAGAAACAACAACACGTTCAACTCCGTTGATAATAAAAGTACCCCTCTCAGTCATAACAGGAAAATCTCCAAGATAAACTTCTTGTTCTTTTTTAGTTTTTGTTCTTCTATTTATAAGCTGACACTTAACACGCAGTGGCATCTCATAAGTAAGATCCTTATAACGAGAATACGCCTCATCGTATTTAGGCGTATCAAAATAAAAATCTTTAAAATGTAATTCTATATCCTTTCCGGTATAATCTTTAATTGGAGAAACTTCTCCTAATAATTCTTTAAGTCCTTGTTTTAAAAACCACTTGTAAGATGCAGTTTGAATTTCAACAAGATTTGGTTGATCAGTTAACGACCCAGTGTGTGAGGAAAAAACCTTCGTTGGTAATTTTGACATGTGAGGGTTTTGGAGAATGGGCTTCTCCTTTTTTATTAATTATTAAGTTTTATCCTTTTATCTATCGCCGTTAGATAAACGGATTAAATTATTTAAATACAAAAGCAACCATTCTTAGGTCTCACTGATTTTCATTATTAAAAACACGTAGCTAAAATTATACCGTACCTATAAAATTTGTCAACCCCGTCACTAGATCCGGCACTTCGATTTCCTCAACGCCTATTATGAGACTTGGTTTAATTAGAAAATAATGACTTGTGAATTTCCATAATTATATTAAGGGAAATCGCTCTAAGCGTTGCAGTGCCGGGCTCGGTGCGGGGTCAACCCCCTACATCTAATTAATTAAGGGTTTAAAGTCTCTACTATAACCCTATTTGAAATAGATAGATTACTTCATACACACCAGAAACCCTTTATTAGAGCCAAAATAAACGGGTCAATGGAATTCCATTGACCCGTTTCTTAATTTTAATAAAAAAGCCCCTCCGATTTTCATCGGAGGGGCAAGGTTTCAAGAGATAAGCATCAAGCTTAATCAAGAAACTACTGAGCGGGCGCGGATATCGTCATCGGCATCGTCCGGATAGTACAAGCTCACGTGGACCTTGCCGCTGAACCAGAACACGAACGGCACGTCGCCGACGCCACCGCGAGAACCAGCGCACAGCGTGAAGTTCTGGATATCCAGATGTTGAGGAGTTTGTCTATTCCAAAAGAGAAATTTGGAAGTATTTTTTTTGGTTTCTTG
>Ga0210057_1000622_pt1 | contig 58227 bp, 65 predicted proteins | sample CryGeyCG2114_010_2_FD_183968 | JGI IMG/M metagenome (GOLD analysis project Ga0210057, IMG submission 183968) | Groundwater microbial communities from aquifer - Crystal Geyser CG10_big_fil_rev_8/21/14_0.10 (SPAdes) (version 2) | ecosystem: Environmental > Aquatic > Deep subsurface > Groundwater ...
TGTCATTGAGGGCAAAAATCCGAGGAATAACATCTGAGAGAGCAATATAAACGCCTGTAATTAACCCAAGAGAGACAAATAACAGGGCTATCAGGTTAAATTGGATACGGTTAAAATGAAACCGAGGGCAGAACAAGTAATGTTTAATTCTCTGTATCATAATCATAAGTTTTCTGGGGTTATTTTTAACCCCGATTTTTACCTTTACTCAAAAGGTTTAAGCCTTTGGCATTTATGCTGGTAACAACTTTCTTGCCTGTTCTTTTTTCCAATTTGCGTCTGGCTGTGCCCGCAATTGAACCACCTTCCTTGGCAACTTTTTTGTTTTCGGCAAAATTACTGGGTTCGACTTTCTTGGAAATCTCTGTAGTTGAAGCCTCTGCGAGCATATTGAGAACCAGTTCGAGATTGGTCATGTTGTCACGCAGGTTTTCTCTCTTCAGTCCTTTAAGCCTCTTGTAGTCCTTTGTTCTAAATCCCGCCCAGGCAAAGGTAATTTCATCGGTAAGGATGGCAAATTCGCTACTTAACTTGACTCTTCGCTTTTCCCATTCGTCGGTGAGTTCTTTTCTGATTTCAATACTTTTGAGTCTTTGGTTGACCCAGTCTTGAGAATAACCGCGCTTCAGATAGAAACTCATTGCCCGCTGGATGGCCTTTTCAGGGTCTTCTGCTTCCTCAATCCGTTCATAGCCAACGCGGGCAAGCCATAATTTGAAAGGTTCAGCGTTTGGAGAAGGAATTGATTGAATAATACGAAGCGTTGTCTCGACATCTGCGACATCGGCTAACCGCATCTTTCCATCAGCCGCCAGCATTTTCAAGGCGTTACATTTTGTAACGGTTTCATTAGCACCTTCATCGAGAAGCCTTTTTTTAAGGACTCGCCAATATACTTGCGGATTTGTGCTTTCAGAAAGAGCTGCAACAACATCCACTACTGCAAACCACCATTTTTCATTCTGCTCATCCCAATGGCGGCGGATTTTTCTACCTTCAAAAATGGCGATTTTTATCTTGTCTAATTTCATATTTACCCTAATAACAATTTACCAAATCCGCTGTCAAAATTAAACACAATTCTTCATCATAAGCAGAGCTTGTAGGGAAGGACAGAGAAGCATATAGGTGTTTATTTCAGCCGCACTCGCCGCAGTGTCAGTGCGTTTAGCACGACAATAACAGACGACAGGCTCATCAAAAGTGCGCCGACTTCGGGCCGGAGCCGAAATCCAAGCGGTATAAAGAGCCCCGCCGCCGCGGGTATCGCAACGACGTTGTACCCCAGCGCCCACAGCAGGTTTTCCAATATCTTACGATATACTTTTCTGGCCAGCACCACCAAGCTCACCACATCCAGCGGATTGCTGCGTACTAACACCACGTCACCTGCTTCCACGGCCACATCGGTGCCCGCGCCAATTGCCACGCCGACATCGGCCTGTGTCAGGGCCGGGGCGTCATTGACGCCGTCGCCCACCATCATCACCGTGTTGCCGGTGTCCTGCAGTTTCTGTATGTGCTTATATTTATTTTCAGGCAGCACATTGGCAAAAAAATCATCAATGTTCAATTCTTCGGCGACCGCGCGCGCTACTGTTTCGTTGTCGCCGGTAAGGATCGCCGTTTTTATTCCCAGCCGGTGAAATTCCCGTACGGCCATTTTTGACTCCCGCTTCACCTCGTCCGACAACACCACCATGCCCAATACCTCGGACCGCGTAGCCAGCACCACCACGGTTTTTCCCTTCCCGACCAGCCTTTGGTAATTGCCTTCCAAGTCGCGCGTCCACAAGTTTTTATTTAATAATTCCGGCTTTCCCAAAGTATAGATGGTCCCGGCGATTTCTCCTGAAACTCCCTTGCCTGCAATATTTTTGAATTTGCTGACGCTTTTTAACGCGATCTTTTTGTCTTTTGCGAAATTTACCATGGATATTCCAAGCATGTGCGATGACTGCGATTCCAAAGACGCGGCAAGCGCCAAAATTTCCCTTTCTTTGCCGCCCGCCGCCACCACTTCACTTACGCCAAACTCGCCCTTGGTCAGAGTTCCCGTTTTGTCAAACACGACATAATCAACCGCGCGCGCCACCTCAAGCTTTGCCATGTTTTTAATAAACAAACCGTTTTTTACCGCCAGTGTGGTGGCTATGGTGGACACCGTGGGAATGGCCAGTCCCAGCGCGTGCGGACAGGCAATGACGAGCACCGTAATTCCCAACGTCAGCGCAAAAACAAGCGTCTCACCAATAACAAACGACCAGACAACGATGGCGGTAAGCGCCACGGTAAGGGCCGTAAACGTGAGTATGCGTGAGGCCCTGTCGGCAATGCTTTGCGCGGTTGGTTTCGTCTGCTTTGCCGCGGCAATAAGTGTCTGAATTTGCCCGATGGTTGAATGCTCCCCCACGCGCGTAAGCTCGACCCGCACCGCGCTGTCAATGCAAATCGAGCCGGCCACCACCTGCTGGCCAACCGCCTTTTCTATCGGCTTTGATTCGCCGCTTATCAGCGCTTCGTTGAAATTGGCCGCGCCGCTTGCGATTACGCCGTCCGCCGGCACTTTTTCCCCGGGCTTGACTACGACGACATCGCCTTTTTTCAAACTGTCCACATCCACGTCGTGTTGTTTGCCACCCTCAAAAAGGTGCGCTTTTTTGGGCAACAACTTGGCCACTTCGCCCAAAGCATCCCCCGCCGCCATACTTGACCGTGCTTCCAGATAATGTCCGAATAAAAGCACCCATATTAACGTTGAGATTTCCAAATAAAACTCGGCGTCAAGAAACGGCAAAAACGTCGAGGCGGCGGAAAACGCATATCCAGCTCCCACCGCCAGCGACACGAGCGTCATCATGCCGTACTGTCGCGCTTTAACTTCGTGCTTGGCATGCTGAAAAAACACCAAAGAAAAATAAAAAATGGCGCTTGCCAAACCAAACTGGATATACGGCCGCAAACCAAAGTCCGTAATACCAAAAATTCCCAAGGCTCTCTGCGTCAAAAGGAGGAGCGGTGCGAGCAAAACAGTCACCGTCCAAAACCGCCGCAGAAAATCACCGGCCGTGCCCTCCCCCGACATATGGTCCGCCATACTCCCGTGCTCGTGAGCTTTATCCGCGCCGCGCGGCACCAACTCCATCTCTCCACACTTCGACCTTCCCGGCTCGTCGGAGACTACATCAGCGTGCATCGGACACACGTATGTACCAGCTTTTATATTCATATTGTTATTATCAGAGCCAAACACACTTTTCACAAATCTATACAGTAAGTACGCGCCCGCCGCCGCCAACATAAAGACGCCGCCAAAAAGCACTTGTTTGCGCTCTCTGAAGACGTTGCCCAAATTTACTTATTCCCCCTGTTCCAAAAGTACCGGATGAGCACCACCAACAATATCCCCACCAACACGCCGTTGATGGCCCAGATGCCTCCGACAAATCCCCATGAACCCATGCCAAACCCGCCCATCATACCTCCTCCTTGTGCGAAATTATTATTGTACGCCGTACAGCCCAGATAATTTTTCCCCATGCCGATGTGTACCGCCGCCAGCCGCGCCGAGCCCTCCCCGCCCAACATCGCATCCATGGCCTCGTGCGCCTGCCCCGGGTGCATCGACTCCATCACAGCGTCGCCAAGCCGCTCAAAGTCATCATTGCTCACCGCTGCACACGACAAATCGGAAGCGGTATCCGTATCGTATTTGGCAAGTAACTGAACCAACACAATGTCCAATGACTCGTGAATATCCCCGTGCAACTCCGGTTCACGTACCAACTCCGCTTGCCCGTCAGCATCTTGGCTAAACTGCGCCATCTGCGCCGCTGCCGGCTGAACAAACACGGCCACCGCCAATACTGTCAATAAGAAACCAATTACTTTTTGCATAATCATGCCCTCTTTTAGCACTCTGCCAACGCGCTCAAATTATGACATTCCGCAGCTTGCTCCGACATTTTCAGAGCCCGGGATAGTCCCGATTTGCTTCTTTATCGTCTGATAACCCGAAGCGCTGCTGTACCGGGCGGACAGAACGGTTTTTGGGTCAACCCTATCCCAAGTAAGTCCCTTTTCGGTTTGAAAATAATACGCCAAGTCCACATAGGTTGCTGAAAACCAATATGAATTAAATGCCAAAGCCGCCTCGTACATCTCCTCTTCAGAAGCACCTTGACTTGCCATTAGCTCCAAAAGTCCCAACGTTGCCATTCCGTGATTACAGTCGGGAAAACTGGTTGGATTGCCACAGCAAGGCCGGTAAATGTTTCGAGTAACAGCGCTCACCCGTGCTTGTTGCTGAGTAGTGAGCGGAATAATTTCTGCCGAGGAGTACAGCGAAACGGCGTCGCGCGCTCCCAAGCTCCATCCGCCGGTTGAAGCAAAATTACCAATTTCATCTTTGTATTCCGTTCCCATAATTCCATTCGTCAATACATCACTTTGTTGAGTAAGCCCCAGCGCCCAAAGCGTGTTGACCCAGAAATACGCATTGTCGGCGGTGATGGTGATGCCGGTGTTTTTGTTTTCGGTCAAATAGGTCAGTAATTCACGGTACTCCGGGCCGGAATAATTCCGGCGATATTTGTCCATGTCAATGCCTCCCGCCCCTACCAGTTTCTTGCCCGTATCGCCCCAGTCATACGAAGTTTCTTCAACCTCCAATTTAGCACCGGTTTCCACATCATTTCCTCCAGATACAAGAAAAGCCCCGCCAATCAAAATAAATATCGCGGCAAAAATCACAAATCCGGCATGGTTTTTTTCAAGTATTGTACGCATATTTCTTCGGATTTTTCTTAAATTTGTCCAAACAGCCGGACGCACAGAAATAATATTCATGGCTGTTGTATTTTTCAGCAAAAGAAGCGGTTTTAGGAGACAGTCTCATGCCGCAGACCGGGTCGGAAGTAAGCGGAACAAGATCCGACATTTTCCGCGCAAACTCATCGGCATTCTCATCGTCTTTGTGTTTTTCTATAAGTACTTTTCGGATTAGGTCAGTTGCTTTAACGAAATTTTTATGAGCAAGTTTGTAGTAAATATTTTTACCCTCTCTCCTTGATTTCAAAACCCCGGCGTCTTTAAGAACCATCAAGTGTTGACTCAAATTTGCCTGTGGTAAATCAAGCATTTCCTGGATTTCACTCACCGATAACTCTTGATTTCGAAGCAAATGAAGTATTTCCAGCCGCTTGGGATGGGACAGGGCTTTTAGAAATTCAGCGTGGAGCTCAAAAACGTGGTAGTACATATTAGATATTCCGAATATATAATATCCAGTAACTTGTGTCAATAGGTGTTAAAATGTAACGATGAAAACCATAATTTTGCATGGGTGGGGGCATAATGCGCAACTTTGGCAAGGCTTGGCTGATAAACTACCCGACACCGTCGCCATTGACTTGCCCGGGTTTGGAGACGAGCTCCTTGTTAAAGATGATTGGGGCATCCCCCAGTATGCCGACTGGGTTCAAGAAAAAATCAAAAAGAATAATCACGCAATTTTAATCGGCCATTCATTCGGCGGCCGTGTGGCGGCGGAGATTGCCTCCAAACAGTCAAAAAATCTAAAAGCTCTCGTTCTCGCCGGCGCCCCCTGTTTATACAGACCAACCAAAAAAACCAAACTCAAAATTAAGCTATATAAATCGCTAAAAACTTTCCTGCCCGAAAACACGCACAAAATATTTTATTCAGAAGATCTAAAGTTCGCGGGAGAATTGAAAAAAATCTTCAGAAAAGTAGTTGTTTACGATCAAACAAGGAAGCTCAAAAAAATTAACGTTCCCACGTTGTTGATATGGGGAGAAAATGATGATCAGGCGCCCTTGAGAATCGCCGAAGAAATGAGTTATTTAATTCCAAATTCAGAACTAAAAATTATAGAGAAGGCGGGGCATAATGCATTTTTGGAAAAACCCAATTTGTTTTTTGGCTGGGCAAATGAATTTATCAAAAATATTCCCAATCTCTGACTTTTTATATCTTCTGCAGTTGGAAGAGTATGAAACCCGGAGATATTTTAAGAGATTAAAACGCTTCTTTTGGAAAAGAAATTTTCAAAAGCGGGGAAAATTAGTCTGGACGAAAAGAGTAAAAATCACGGCCCTATTTGCGTTCCCTTTCTCAATAATGCTTTTCCCGCTTACTCCCGTATGGGTGGGGCTCGCCAACTTAATTCTTGAGCCCTATTTTGAAAAAATAAAGCAAGACATTCAGAAAAAAGCCGCTCGGAAATTTGTCCTTGAGGGAAAAAATACCAAGGTGGTAATGATAACAGGCTCTTTTGGCAAAACCACCACAAAAAACTATATCCATGAGCTAATCAGATTTAACTACAAAACTCAAATGATTCCGGGAAACATAAATACTTTGACGGGTATTGCCAACTGGATTTTGGAGAGTTTTTCGGGCAGCACCGAAATTTTAGTTGCCGAGGTAGACCCCTATTATGTTGGAGAGGTAAAAAAGGCCTGCCATGTCATTCCTCCTGATATTGCGATTCTGACAAACGTTGGTGATCAGCATTTAGAAAGACTTGGAAGCAAAAAGGATCTTAAAAAAGCCCTAAAGGAGATATTTAAGTGCGCAAAGCCGGATGCCGTTAAAATTAAAAACAAAAAGTCCAGTCTGGAATACGCGCTGGAAGTTGCCGAGATTTTGGAAATTCCAAAGGATATTGTCCGCGACACCGTAAAAAAACTCAAACCCCCCGACAGGCGTGGAGATATTAAATTTATAAACAACTTTGAAGTTATAGACCAAAGCTACAATATCAGCGAAACCACGGCCCTATTTGCAATTGATAATGCTATAAATATCGCCAGGAAAAAAAATAAAAAACTCGTTGTGATTACAGCTGGCATCCCGGAATTGGGAAAAGAAAACAAAGATGCCAATAAAAACCTTGGAAAATATTTAACTAAAAAGACTGACAAAACAATCTTGCTAAAATCAATTTTTTATAAGGAGCTGTTGGGTGATTCTGAAAAATTTACATTGACCAAAGACCTGACTGAAGTGTGGGAAACTTTAAAAAATTACGAATTTAAAAAATATATTGTCTTAATGCTCCCGGAGCTTAATGATTTGTATTACTAATTTTTGACAAATTTCTCGATAATATCTGATTTATAATTCAGCCTTTTTGACAATCTATCTTCATTGTCTTTTATGGCTTGCTCTATGAGATCGGTAATTTGCCGCTTAAAACTTATTCCACTTGCCTCCCAAAGATAATAGCTCATGGACCCCGGAATTGGATTTATCTCCGTAACATAAATGTTTTTGCCGAAAGCCATGTTGTGTTTGCCAGCAACCATAAAGTCTATGCGTACCATTCCCTTGGCTCTGGCTGCCTTGAAAACCTCAATTGCCAAACTTTTCAACTTTTTTTCTAAGGCTTTGGAAATTTTTGCAGGAAGCTCGCGGTTGAGGCTTGCCATCCCGCCGGTTTTTTTGCCCCCTCGTTGATACTTGTCGGCGAAGGACAGTATTTCATCTTGCGAAACGGGCCGCTCCGCCTCGCTTGTTTCAACTTTTCCATTAACCTTTCTCGCCGAAACATTATATTCAGTGAAATTCCCAGCAAGCCTTTCAACCACAATCTCGCTGTCAACATGCGCCGCCTCGAGCAAATATTTTTTTAGCTCCACACGGGTTTTGGCGATATGAATGCCGATACTTGAACCCATATGCGCGGGCTTAATAATTACCGGCAGTTTTATTTTTATATTTTTGACCGCCTCGTCCGTGTTCTCCTTTACATCCTGACTGTCCACACTAACTCCCTCCACGGTTGGTATTCCATAGGAAGACAAGATCTGCTTTGTGACGGCTTTATTCATTGAAATTGCGGAAGACTCAACATTTGGGGATGTATAGGCAATATCAAGTGTCTCCAAAAACCCCTGAAGTTGGCCCGACTCGCCATTCCCTCCATGAAATGCCAAGTAAGCCACGTCAATATAAGTTTTCTTTTTGACCAAGCCGGAAGTTTGAAAAAAGGCCCCCTTTTCATCCTTGCCAAAATTGACAATTTTTGGTTTTATTTTTAAGTAATCCCGCTTTTTATTCAAATTTTCGTGGTATTTGAAAAGTCCGTCTTTGGTAAGTTTTATGGCATGGGGTTCAAACAGTTTTCTGTCAATATTCTCAACAACCTGAAGACCAGTTATAACAGAAACTTCATGCTCCGCTGATACTCCTCCGAACAAAATTACCGTTCTTCGTTTCATCTTCTGTCTCTATATTTCATTAATTCTTGATATCTCCTTGAGCTTATATGCATCATCCCATTTCCATGCCCAATCTCCCAATGATTTTTATCAGGTGAATAGTCACTTCCCCCAAGAATTAGTTTACCCATTGTTAAAGTCTCTTTAATTGTTTGACGGTCTATATCATGTTTACCATGATTAGTCCCCAACTTACCACCATGCCAAGCCATTATCCCGTCTCCTCCAGCGTTCAAAAAATCTCTATATTGATAGTAGTCAAACTTACCTTCTGGCGAAAGTAAAACCACTCCGCGAGCATCGTGTACTGCTTTTATTACATCACTTGCCGAATCACTCGTCGGCAAAAATCCCTCTTTTCCTGGCGCAAAATAAAGATACCATAAAAATTTCGCTTTAAGAGCCAAAGGGTCATTTATGTAATAGGGTCTTTTTCCATATTTTTGGACAACAAATCCCCATGATTCATGCGACTCCGATATTTCCTCCTCCAACCTTGTGTCATTAACAGGATTATTGACAACAAGTCTGCAAAAGTGAATTGCTTTTTCAAACATGATACCGTCTCGAAGGTCTGCTAAAAGCTGTTGTTCCGCTTTGTCTTTAGGTGAGGCCTCGACCACAAATCCCTTTTGTGTCAAAAACCTCTCCTGAAATTGACTAACATGTCTACTTCCACCCAACGTTTCCTTCTTGCCAAAAAGCTTTCTTATACCTTTGTCGTTAATGTCAAAACTTAACGCAATCAGATCTATATACTTATCTGATATTTTTCGATTAGCCTCAATCCCTAAAATAACATCAATACCACGGCTAACACCCTCTGCTATATAATTTCTGCATATTTCCGGGTCAGGAATCGTTTCCTTACCAATTAAACCCAATGCGACAACATTTCTGGTTCGCGCCAGCTCAATTGTACTAATAACAGTTTCTTTATCGTAATGAACATGAAAATCAACTATTCCAGTTGTTTGTAACCTTTCCGCGCTCATTTGACGAGTGTACTTTTCTTTTTGAATATAGTTTCCCGGTATTCTCTTGGTGTATTTAGACTATTCCATTCTGTCGAATCTCTTAAATGATAAACATTGGGATAATTATTTTCATCTGCCGCAAGCTTAATAAGACCCGGAAGGGGATATTCGCCGCTGGATTTTGTTTTAGGTATTAATGGCAGTTTTTTCTCGAGCCATTTATGATTGAAACAAAAGGCTCCACATACAATTTCTATCTTTCTCTTCCCCGACTCAATTAACTGCTCTTGTGTCGCTATGCCAACAACATTGCCGTATTTATTTCTCAAAAGTCCTCCTATTGGCCGAGCAACGTCTGTTTCCATTGCCAATATGGACATTTTCTTTCCCTTTTTTATATGATCCTTTAGAAAGTTTTTGATTGTGTTTTGTCGATACAGCCCAGAATCATCGCCAAACAGAACTAAAATATGTTTCTTATCCCTTGAAATATTTTGTAAAGCTACCTTTACGGCATGTGCTGTCCCCAAAGATTCTTTTTGATCAATAATGTCAACTTTAATTCCAAATTTTTTAATTTCTTTTTTAAGCAAAGCTTTTTTATAAAGTACGACTACTTTGATATTCCCAAAGTCTATCTTCTTCAAAAGATTTAAAGTCCACCATAAAATTGAATGCCCACATAAGTCGAGTAAAACTTTCGGCTTGTCAGATTTCATTCGTGTTCCTTTGCCGGCAGCCAATACTATTGCACTTACTTGTTTCATTAGATTAGTTTCTTTACTTTTCCAACTGCACTATTATAAGAAAAATACATCCTATCTGAGATATTTTCTGGATAAAATCGCGCCCTTTTAAGTCTTTGCAGGCTAGTAAAATACGTGGCTATTCTATCTCTTTTTAATTCAGAAATAGCCCTTGGGGTTGCAGTCATGCTAGTTGACTTTAAGGCTCTTGAATGTGCATCGGGGCGATATATTGGCATAAGATCGCCACCACAAGCATAAATTGCTTTTAGTAATGTATTTTTGGTAGCATTCACATCCCTTATTAAAATTTCCTCCCGTACCATCTCTCCTTGTTTTCCCGTGTTGTGTTTATATTTTGTTGGTATTGTAATACTCGCTATATGGGGTGTTTTGGAAAATAAAGTATACGAAGTGGCGTCGCACGTTCCCGATAGCAAGGTCTGCTGATAATTCGCTTTTGCTTCCTGAGCGGACATCAATAATAGATTTTCTGCCTTGTTGTCCGTATCATAACGTTGCCCGTAAACAAGACCTCTATCGTTAATTCTTACTATAATTCCATCATCGTAATTTGCCTTTCGCATCTGTAAAGAATTAATAGTTGCTTCGTATTCTTCTAGCGTTTCTACGGAAGCACTCTCAAGTACGACAATTAACGAATTAGAATTAATTCCACCAAATGGAGTGCTTCCTCTTAAAGCAATAGCAGTTGTAGATACCTGTTTTATTTCTTCTAAATATGCAAATATAAACTCTACATCAATTGGTTTTTCTGAAGTATCTTGGACAATTTCTTCTATCAAAGACAACATTATGGCGGTATTGGCCATATTGTCGGAATTAATCATTTTGATTCTCCCGCCCTCGACCACAAAAGGCTCCATCGCCCAAATGGCGTGGGAATTTGTGCCGTAAGGTTCTTGAAAATCGGTGATCACTCTTGTTCGTCTTGATCCAATATTAACACCCACAATAGTATCGCTGGCGACTAACTCTCCATCTTTGGAATAAACTTTAACTGGAATTCCTTTGGTTTCTGTTTGTTTTTTAAGTCTATCGTTTCCAATACTTCCCAAGGGCGTGCCTCCACCCTTACCGTCTAAAACCACAAACGGATGATCCAAATGCGTTGTGATAATTAATTTGTGTTTCGATTCCCTGCGCTTGATTTTTGCATATAAAGCAAAATCATCGTGCACATATTCCAGCTGTTGGTTTCTGTGTTCACTTTTTGCATCAACAAAACCCATTTGGACTAATTCGTTTATTACAAACCTACGAGCAGGCTCATACAAAAAAGGGGCGTTAGGTATCTCCGCCGATTTCAGTAAATCTTGCCGAAAAGACTCTTCCAGTCTTTCTGTGTTTGACACAAGATAGAATTATAGCAAACTGTCACTTTTTGATATAATCGTCCAAAAAGAAAGATATTATGCCCGAACGTTTGCCAGTGCGCCCACCCACATTTGATAATATGTGGATAAGCGTGCCGCAAAACAGTCTTCGAGTAAACGATATTACTTGCCTTGCACAAGAATTTGCTCCTGATAGAGTTGGTGAGTTTGGCAAGAGCCTTAGATTGTCCCTTGAAATTGGTGGAGATTTGGTAACACAGGACCCCCAAAAGTTTCCAAGAGGTGGCGAAATTTTCAGGCTCGAAGATAAACAAGAAAATCTCATAGCAGTTGCTGTGTCGAAGTATTATTCTTGGAATTTGCTTAAAAATCAGTTAAGTTTTCAGGTTCACAGATCAGAAACCGGTCAAGCCAAGGCACTGAGTATGGCCACTTTCGAAGAACTTGTTAAAAGCTATTTAGGAGAGGCCGATTATTCCGTTGCCGTCGAGCTGGCTTATAATTTAGTTGATCCAAAATTCCGAGGTCAACAATTGGGTTCTAAGATGTTTGCCTTTCGTATAGCCAGAGCAAACTATATTCAAGCAGATAAGCCCAAATTATTATTCATGATGTCTCGTGGGGCGTACTTAGCTGAAAAAACTGGAAATAAATTATTTTCTTATATGCTTGATCGGGAGCAAAAAAGAAATGGAAAATATCCTGATGGAAGAGCTATTGTTACCGGCGTGGAAGTTTCAATAGGGGATATTAGATCTGACATGGATTTGCGCGAGGAATTTGTGTTGGATCAAGTACACCCTGATTCACTCCCCGTTGTCAGGCTCGCTGAAAAAGCAAAAATGGCTCAAGTGGGTCTGTTTAAAGATTTATCGCCCATTTATGTAACAACTCTAAGATAAATATTTATATGAAAAAACTATATTTATATTTTCACCCCTATACCTGGCAGATTAAACCTCACAGTGGCCAAGATGGCCGACAATATATTCAAGACATGGATATAAAACCATATTGGATAGTGCAGATGTTGTCCTCTCATAAACCACAAAATATTCATCTTCTAAAAGCAAAACCCTTAAATTGGGACGACTATTATAAAGTACATTCTAAAGAATATGTAAACAAAATCATAAACGGAGCTTCAAAAGAAATTTCAAAATATAGTTGGATAACCTGGAGTAAAAGTTTTTTACGAGCACAAAGATACACCTCCGGAGCAATTTATTATGCTGCCAAAAGTGCCCTAAAAAATAATATTTCGGGAGCACTTGTGGTTGAGGGACATCATGCTCAAAAAAATAGGGGGTCTGGTTACAGTACTTTTAATAACTTATCCGTTGCCGCCAGCAGACTGTTAGAAGAAAAAACTATTTCAAGATTGGCAATTGTGGACTTTGATCTCCATTTTGGAGACGGAACCGCCTCTATATTTAAAAATGATTTCAGGGTGGCTATCTTTGACATTTATGGTCAAAGTCTCTCGGGGGACGCGTCAATGCTTCATTCAAATGGCCGCCTAATAAATTTTAGGGTCAATTCCAAACAAGACTATTTCTCAGCAATAGACAACTTAAAGCCGTTTCTCAAGAAACATAAACCAGAATTGGTTTTTTATATTGCAGGCATGGATGTTTTCGAAAAAGATCGTTATGGAGGAATAAAGGGAATGAGAGAAGAACAAATTATTGCCAGAGACAAAGTTCTATTGGGTTCAATAACAAAACTTAAAATTCCAACTGTTTTTACATTAGGCGGGGGTTATGTTGATTATAGAGGCATAGATGGATTTATTTTAAGCAAAAAAGCAATGGAGCTACGAAGGAAGAAACTGGCACAACTACACCTTGGAACGATTAAAATGGCAGAAAATATAATTAGTGAGTTGAATTAACGGTAAAATACTCCCATTGAGGCTTTTGTCCACTTTTCTTACTCCCACTCCATCGTGGCCGGAGGTTTATTCGTGATGTCGTAGACCACGCGGTTGATGCCGGGGACTTCGTTGACTATTCTGCTTGAGATTTTGTCCAGCAGGTCATAGGGCAGGCGAGACCAGTGGGCAGTCATTGCGTCAACCGCTTCAATTACCCGGACCGCTATGGTTTCGCCGTAGCTTCGTTCATCGCCGCGCACGCCGGTGGAGCGGGCTCCGGTGAGCACGGCAAATGCCTGCCATGTTTTGTCCCAGAGTTTGGCACGGATGATTTCTTCACGCACGATATGGTCGGCTGCGCGAACCGTTTCCAATCGCTCTGGTGTGATTTTGCCAATGATGCGAATTGCCAATCCCGGCCCGGGAAACGGCTGGCGGTGCAGCAGTTTTTTGGGAAATTTCAGCAAAGCGGCAATGGCGCGCACTTCGTCTTTGTAGAGTTCCCGCAACGGCTCAATCAGCTGCAGCTTCATAAACTTTGGCAATCCGCTCACGTTGTGGTGTGATTTGATTTTGTCTGCGTGTTTGGTTCCTTTGCTTTCGATAACATCGGGATAAATCGTACCTTGCACCAGATAGTCGGCGCGCAGCTTTTTCGCCTCGCGTTCAAATATGCGAATGAACAGCTCGCCGATGATCAGGCGTTTGCGTTCGGGATCGGTCACGCCGGACAACGCCGTGAGAAATTCCTGCCGCGCGTTGACAACGATTAAGTTTAGCTTGAAGTATCGGCCAAATGTTTTTTGGATTTCCTCGGTTTCTCCGGCGCGCATCAGCCCCGAGTCCACATAAATACACGTTAAGTGCCAATTGCGCGGTGTACCAACACGGCGGCGACTGTCGAATCAATACCTCCGGAGAGGCCGCAGACGGCACGTTTGTCGTCGATTTCCGCTTTGATTGTCGTCACCATGCGGGCAATAGTACGCGCCGTCATCCGACGCGGTTTGGTTCTTATGCCGCATATGGACAGGAAATTGCGCAAAATGTCGGTGCCGTATTTGGTGTGTACGACTTCGGGATGAAATTGTATGCCGTAAAATTTTTGTTTTTCGTCTGCCACTGCGGCGAGGGTACCAGTGTCGGTGCGGGCAATACACACAAATCCCGGCGCCTCGCGTTGTACCTCATGGCCGTGACTCATCCACACTTGAAAATGCGATGCAGGTAGTGAAAATAGCGGCGATTGGTTGACGATGGTCAGCATTGCCGGGCCGTACTCTTTTACCTTTGCCTCGCCCGCGCGGCCGCCGAGTATGTGCGCCATGAGCTGATGGCCGTAGCAAATGCCCAATATGGGGATGCCGAGGCGAAACACTTTTTCGGGAATCAGCGGCGGTTTTTTGCCGTCCAGATACTTCGGACTGCCCGAGAGTATGATGCCGTGCGGTTTGTGTTGTCTGACTGCCGCGGTTATTTCCTCCGGCAAAACAATCGTCACCGGCGATCCCAACTCCCAGATGCGTCGGGCAATCAAATGCGCCGTTTGCGAACCAAAATCTATTAATAGAATCATAGCGTTTAGAATCTCATTTGCCAGACAATAAGTTCTTTATATGATTTTATGTTTGATACTGTGCGGGTGTGATTCATGCAGGCTTGCGGTTGAAATACGGATAAACCGCGCTTTTTGCTGCAATTGGTCAATGTTTGCCGCGCCCAAGTATGCCAAGCCGGAGCGGATGCCGCCCACCAGCTGATGCACCAGATCGTCAACCGTTCCTTTGTACGGTGCGAGCCCCTCGACTCCTTCAGGCACCAGTTGCGACGCGCGGCCGGTATAGGTTTGTCCATAGCGCTCGGCGGCGCCGCGCTTCATGGCAGCGATACTTCCCATGCCGCGATAGCTTTTGTATTTTTTACCGTCCAGCACTACCATGTCGCCGGGGGATTCGTCGCAGCCGGCAAACAGACCGCCCAGCATGACCGCGGTTGCACCGGCAGCGAGCGCTTTGACGATATCACCGGAGGCTCGGATGCCGCCGTCGGCGATGACGGGAACGGCATGTTTTTTGGCCTCTTTCGCACACTCGATGATTGCAGACAACTGCGGTACGCCCATGCCACTCATGACGCGTGTGGTGCAGATGCTTCCCGGCCCCATGCCCACGCGGATCACGTCAGTGCCTGCGCGGATGAGATCGGCAGTGCCTGCGGCGGTTGCGACATTGCCGGCAATTAGCGGGAGTTTGGGATGTTTTTGCTTGATTAACTTGACGGCGTCAATGACGTGTTTGGTGTGTCCGTGCGCGCTGTCGATCAGTAGTATATCGCAGCCGGCGGCAACCACGGCGGCGAGCCGTTCGTCCATATCACGGCCTACGCTGACAGCCGCGCCCACGCGCAGTCCTTCCTTTTTTACACCGGCAACGTGCGCGGCTTGGGCTTTGATTGAAAGGTTGCGGTGGATGCACCCCAAACCGCCTGCGCGGCCAAGGGCAATTGCGAGTTTTTGCTCGGTCACCGTGTCCATAGGCGAGGATAACAGCGGCGCAGCAAGCGCAAATCCCTTGGTCAATTCGATAGCTACATTTGCTTTGCTCGGCGTGACTGCCGAGTAATTCGGCAGCAGCAACACGTCGTCGAAAGTTAAATAGTCGCGAAGTTTGGTCATTGAGATGTAATAAAACTCGCTTTATGCGCCGTTTCGTTTGCGGTTTGCAAATCCGCCAGTGTCATCAGTTTGTTGTCCAGCAACCATGCGTACTCGTCTCGCAGGTGCGTACCGAGCATCTCCGGCCCGTCGGTGTTTATGGTGAAGGCGACACGGTGTTTTTTGAGCTTGGCAAAGATAGGTTTGAACGATGCCGCATTTCTGACGGATTGGGTTTTGAGATTGGATGTCGGGCATACCTCCAGCGTGATGTTGCGACTTGCGAGCTCTTTGAGCAGATTGACATCTTCGGTTGCGCGTATGCCGTGGCCGATGCGATCGGGATTGATTGATTCAATCACGCGGCGCACTTCGTCGGGGCCGGTCACCTCGCCGGTGTGTACGGTGATGCCAAGCCCTGCTTTTTTGCACATGGCAAACACCGGTGCCAGGGTAGTTATGTCAAATTCGTCACTAATGGGGCCGCCGATGTCCACGCCGACCACGCCGCGATGGGCAAACTTGATGGCTTTCTCGGCAATGATTTCGTTTTTCACTCGGTCAAACCGGCGATCAAACATCAGGATCAGTCCCGCGCGCACGGGGTACTCCATGACTGCCTGTTCCATTGCGTGAATTGCCGAGAGGATGATGTGATCCAAGTCCCGCTCGCCACCACGATTGCGCAACATGGGGTTGAATCGCAGTTCAATGGTGGTGATGTTATTGACGCGGTAGGCTCCGCCAATGACTGAGCGCACGCTGGTCGCAACTGCTTCGGGGCTGGATTGGATCAGTTCGGTCCAGTGAAAAAACTCGGTCACATAAGTGTGGTAATCGGTTTTGTCATGCACGGTGATCAGGTCAATAAACTTCCAGTAGTCTTTGGTTGGTAATTTGATACCCTGCATGTGCGCTATTTCCCACAAAATTGGCGGTGCTACCGATGCGCCCAAGTGTACGTGCAGCTCTGCCAATTTCCAGTCTTTAATGATATCAAGCTGGTTATGTATAGCGGTAGGCGCATGTATATTCATTGGCTACCATAGCGTATGCTAACAAGCGCATGGGTTTTGTCAATCTACCCATCGCTCGTTTAGAATAGCTATTATGAATAGGACAATGATAACAATGTACCGGGCCATGCTTTACTATCTTTTGGCCCTCCTTGCCGCCGGAGCGCTGGTCCTTGGCTCCCCCGATGTGCTCCTCACGGCTTTCGTAATTGCAGTAATCGCAAATGCCGCAAATCTCCTCTTCGCTCGACTTCTGGGCGCCAAAACAAATCTTGAAAGCACAACCATTACCGCCCTCATCCTTGCCCTTATCGCGGGGCCATATGAACCTTTGGGCAACATTGTGCCCATACTTTTTCTTGCCCTTGTCGCACCAGCCTCGAAATATATTTTAGTCTGGAATAAAAAGCACTTATTCAACCCGGCGGCCATTTCGGTGTTTCTCTCGGCCCTTATTTTGGGAGAGGGAGCAAGCTGGTGGACGGGCATGCGTGAGATTGCCCCTCTCATTTTTTTGGGGGGCATCTTTATGGTCCAAAAAATCAACCGTTGGCTGATAATTGGCGCGTTTTTATCTGTCTGGATATTAATAACCCAAAGCGCCCCTGCCTCCCCCGTGTGGTTTTTAATGTTTGTTATGCTCATTGAGCCTCTTACCTCGCCCGAGCCAAAAACGCACCAACTCGCCTACGGAGCGGCGGTTGCTGCGCTCTCGGCCGGCCTGCCTGTCCTTTTCCCCAGCTTCCAATTCAGCCTTGAGGGCTCACTTCTTGCGGGGAACCTCATCTTTGCCTTTGCCTCCCCGCGCGCAAACCACGTCCTAAAACTTGCGGCCAAAAAAAAGATAGCCCCCCGGACCTGGAAGTTCACTTTCAGCGGCAAGGCTCTTTCCTTCAAAGCGGGGCAATACATGGAATGGACTCTGCCGCACGCCCGCCCGGACAGTCGCGGGTTCAGAAGGTTTTTCACCATAGCAAGCTCCCCCCATGAAAAGCGCGTTTCGTTCATCACCAAAATCGTTGAGAACTCAAGCTCCTTCAAAAAGGCGCTTCTCAAAATGAAAAAAGGGCAGGAAGTCGTCGCCCACGGCCCAAGCGGCGACTTTACACTCCCGAAGTGTAAAGAGGATAAACTTGCCTTTGTCGCGGGAGGAATAGGAATAACGCCCTTTTTGAGCATGGCAAGATATCTCGAAGGAAGCGGGCAGAAACGCAATATTGTGCTTGTTTATATTGTCTCCAGCATGGAAGACGTGGCGGCGAAAAATCTCTTTGCGAGCACAATCATTCACGAGTCAAAAAAAGAAGGTCGCCTGACGGCGGAGCTAATCAAAAGCAAAATCCCCGATTACAATGAACGGACGTTTTACCTTTCGGGCCCAACGGGAATGGTTAAGGGGCTAAAAGAAACACTCGAAGAAACGGGGACAGCCGGAATAAAAACGGATTACTTCCCGGGCTACTGAACAATTACCTTACCCGTATCCCTCGGAGAAAGGTGGTTGTGATACCCCCACTCTCCCGTCTCCTCAAAAACGAAAGAGTAGCTCTCGCCCGCGGATAGCCCGCGGCAGGAATCAAAGATAATGTCCTCCTCATCCGTCCCACACTTGTCTATTCCGGACCCGGGGTAGGCCGTATGGGTGGGGTGGACCGCGCTTGCCGGCCACATGGGGCTGTCCGATTGATTTACAAAAGTAACAACGGCCCCCGCGGCCACCGTAATGGTCCCGGGAGTAAAGCCCTGACCGTCATATGTAATAATCGCCTCTGAGTCCAGCTCCTCTTGAACGGTACCGGTATCCGAAGGGGACGAGGCAACAGGAACTACGAGCTCGTTTGTCTCGGTAGCTGGCCCGCGAACGACAAAAATCGCAACCGCAACAGCCGCAAGGGCCAAGACAGCGGCCACCGCAACATACAGATATGGCTTTTTTGTATTAGTTTCTTGCACCTACGGTAATTATAATATCAACTTGGCCGTCTTCGTCAAGCACATCTCCACTTACCACGGTATATGCATCCAGCAACTTCTCAATGACATCAAGCACCGAGTCGGCAATCCCCTCCTTCATGCTCACTGTTGTATCCCTGTGGGCCGATGAGCCGGCATTTCCGACTTCAATGTTTTGAAATCCTCCCTTCTCCAGTATGTCCCTAACCCTTCCTGCGGCTCCCGCCACTCCGGACCCGTTGAGCACTTCAACGCTAAGCTTTGACAAGTTCGCCTCCTTCTTCGGCTCAGGCGGTGAGGTGGATACGGGTTCCTCAACCTCCGGTTGAGGAGTGGGGACTACAGCAGTCTCCGGAGCGGCAGGAATTTGAGAACGATAATAATACATCCCGCCAAATCCGATTATCACGAGCGCAACAAGCACCCCAAGCCCCACAATTGCCACCCATTTTCTAACACTTATACTGTTAACTTTCTCCTCCTTTTCCTCTTTCTCTTCTTTTTCTTTATTGCTCACACTTTCCGCGGCCTGCTCCGGGATTTCCTGAGACTGTCCTCCGGCCGCCTCACTTTCACTTTTTTCTGAAATCTCCTCCTTTTCCTCCTTCTCCTTCTGGGCCATCCTAAAAGGATTATGCCCAAATTTTTGCCTCCCTGTCAAGTTTTGAGTCCTGCCCAGACGCGAAGCCCGTCTATCTCTAAAAAATGCTTGTCGTAAGTTAAGAGTGTTGACCCCGTTTCAATAACATGTTTAGAGAATTATTACTTACTTGTCAACAAATCAATATTTCTATACCATTCCCTTGTGGCTCAGGCAAAATATAGAGAGTACATAGAGCGCATGATGAACCTGAATCAGGAGCTTTTTGAGAGATTCAGGAGAACACACGACAACTACGCGCTCAATCCTCAAAAATTTCAGAGCGAGTTTAATAAGATAGGGTCGGAAGCGATGGAGGTTATCCGTGAATATGAGGACCGCCTCTGCGGGATGACCGAATCCGGAGGTTACAGCAAATATTCCGGGAACTTGGCTGAGAAATATCAAAACGAATTAAGAAGGATTTTTCCAAAAATTGACAGCGTTGGAATAGTGGTTGAAGAGGAGCCCCTTTCCGGCGAAGATGAGTTTGTTCTGCCCAAAATCAATCTTTAAGAAAACGGTCAAAATACTCAATGGTCCGGCTCATGGCCGGCCCAAACGATGTCCCCGATAAATTATGGTTTCCTTCTTCATAATAATAAGCCTCGTGCACTTTGTCCTCCCGGGTAAGTTTATTCTCAAGACTTTTTGAAAATTCAAAGGGGACCGTCTCATCGGCAAGCCCGTGGTGTATCTGGACGGGTCCTGAGATGTCGGCCACAAATTCAATCGGAGAGATTGACGCCCAAAAAGCTCTGCTCTCTTCTTCAGACGGGAGAATGTTTAAAAACTCTTCCTTTCTTCTCATTCTGGATTCGGAAATTTCGGGGTCGGTCTCTTCACTCCGCGAGCCGCGCCGCCAGTTAAAAAGCAGGTCCTCGTAGCCGGCCACCACTCCTCCCCAAACCACTCCAACCTTTACGTCTTCCGTAACAACCATTGACTTGAGAGTCAAAAATCCTCCCATTGAATGCCCCCACATTCCTATTTTTTCGGGATTAACCTCCGGCATTTTTTTCAAGGACCCGAGCGCGTTCAAAACGTCAATTGTATAGGCATCGGAAAAATAGGCGCCTTCGGGAAAGCCCTCGCTGTCCCCGTGCCCCCTGTAATCCGGCTTAAACACTACATAGCCGGAGCGCGCTATCGCGTCCTGATATGCAACATATTTTTCGGTTGTGCGATATTCATCCGGCCGCACCCAGCCGTGATTGAATACTATGGCGGGATACCCTCCCTCAGGAACCTTTCCGTCCGGAATGGTCAACAGTCCAAAGATTTTAAGGCCGTCTGAACTGTAGGAGGCTATGTAGCGGCTGTAGTTTATCCCTCGGCCAAGCTCCCGCTCTATCGCAACCTCGCTCCCCGGAAACTCTCGCTTTCTCGTCTCCGTTATTTGAAGTGGACTCGTGAAGGACCGATCCTCCTCCATGTCACCGTCCCCAGGCCCTCCAGCAAGCTCCGGGAGGCTCCCCCCGCCCTGACTTTTGAAAAAGCTCGAGGCTAAACCCGCGATAATCACGACAAAAACCAGAGATAAAATAATCGCTTTTGACTTCATTTTTCAGGGGTTTCTTCTGGGTGCCTCATTAATTCTCTCTTTTCCAGGGGCATATCTTTCTATATTGTCCCAGAACGCAAAGTTATCCGGGTCCAATGTTCTTGAATTTAGGTTCGCCGTCGCAAGAAATGCCTCATTCATGCTTCTTAGTTTTTGAGGGTCGAAAAAATCTTCCGCCTCCGGCAGCTGCTCCCAAAAGCCGCTAACGTATTCCTGTAGGACGCCGAATGCGGCATCAACATAATCCCCGTCCTGCGCGTTCATGGGCGAGCCGGGAGAACGGCCGTCTATGGCGAAATAAAACTCATTCCCGCCCACTCCGTTATCATATTTGTACTTTTCTATCGCGAGCCCGAGCATTGCATCAAGCCTTCTCATGCTTTCGTTTTGCCTGAACTCCTCGATACTATCAATGCCGGAAATTTCCCGCAACTGGCCACTGTCGTATATTAGCCCCAGAATATGCGCCCTCGCAAACGCTGTCAGCGCTGATTCCGGGGTTGTGCCCTCTTTGTCCGCGATGCCAAATATGGCATTCCCGTTGCTATCTATAAAAGGTCCCTCGACTACCGGAAAACTTCTAATATAATCGGGCACACGTTGATGAGGCATTCTGGGGTTAAATAAAATGGTTATGTCTCCGGCAAGAGCGCCTGCCTTTGTGGACTCGTCCGCAAGCTCGTCCAAAACCCAGCTTCCAATTTCCAAATCTGCCGTGGGGACTTGTGGAAGGTCTTCCACCTGCGCAGTCGCGTCGCCTGTCGTGGGCGGAGAGGCTTCACTGGAGTCACCTGCCAATTTTTCAGCACCAAACGCGAAGGACGCGGCGAGAGCGCTTACGGCAGCAAGCTTCAGTACCGGCCCAAGAACTCTCTTTGAAGGCACCTTTATCTTCTTCCTTATTTCAACCAATTTGTCTCTGTATTGAGCGGCCATTTCGGCAACTTCATATTTTAAAATTCCTAGCCTGCCAGCCGCCATAAAGCGCTCGTCCCACTCTCTCTCCCCGGGCGTGACAGGTGTTCTTTCCGGCGCGTTGGCAGAAGCTTCTTCCAGCATCTCCAGCGCGCCCATACTCCTTTTTGATTTCTCAAAAAAAGCTTTCATGTCGCTTGGCCTTGCCTCAGAAATTTTTTTGCCGTTTCCCGCATCAACGATATATTTGTTCACAAGATCCTCCTCTATTTGCGCGTATAAAAGATCATCCCCTCTGGCAAAATCCCTTATTTGACTGCTTACGGATGCGGCATGCACCAATACCATGTTTTCAATCATTTTTGCGCTAAGCCCTTGGTAGGCACTTGCCATTTCTTCAGAGCTCAGAAGTTTTTTCCATGGAGAGTTTGATGCCTCAAGCCGGTCTTGAATTTTTGTCGCCTCAAGCCATCTAACAGACTTTTCAAGAAGCGTGAGAAAAGTTTTTTTCTCACCTTGAGCGCCCTCAAGCTGATCTTTGACTAATAAATGAGCATCATCCTGCTCACTCCAAAATTGTCGAGCAAAAGCTCTGCCTTCATTGGACAGTCTGGTGGTTTTGCGCCCTCCGCGCCTTTCTTTGGTGTCAATATAATCACCAAAAGTATTAGAAAACTTTATCTCGTCGGCGGCGCTCCAGCTGTTAGTTTGTTCTGTCTCCTGCGTTCCTTCCGGCATTTTGAATTAACAAACCATTCAAAAAATACTTGAGTCTTGCGCGAAGGCGCGTGTGTCCATACGGGATTTGAGATATAAAGTCCGAAAAGACCGCTGAGGGATCCTCACTATCAAGCCTCCTGGACATCGCATCCGCCCTCTCTTTGGAGGTGTTTTGAAGAATAAAAAGTATGGTTTCATCAAGGCAGAGGTTGTAAGCTTTTTCGTATTCGGGACTGCTTTTTTCAATCCCAAATTTGGAGACAATAATTTCATCCAAGCCAAAACCAGTCATGACTCAATTATGCAAGAAACGCGGCCCGTAATCAACCTGAGAGCTTTGGAGAAACCTCCCAATAGCTGTCAAGAAAGATTTTTGTAATCTCTCTGTCCGGGTTCTCACTGCCCGCAAAACTGCTCAGCAGAATCACGGCGGTGGGTGTGGCCCAGTCTTTATACCAAAAACCCCCCATCGGCAGTTCCGTTTCAAGGAGACCTTGGGGGACTGGCCAGGCATAAAAATAAAGGTACGGCTCGTCAATGCCCGCATAGCCCGGAGAGAAGCCAAAATTCATATGAGGGTCGCGGCTTTCATCCGCGCCACCCGGAAACCAGACCGTTGAGAGATCAAAGCCATGCGGCCAGATGGAGATTGGCGTCTGGACGCCGAAGAAATGGCCGCGGGCGCGGGCCATGGCGTTAAAAACCCTGAACTGAAGCTGGGCATATTTTTCGGCGTGCTCCGGATTAATATCCAGCTCTTCTCCGCTTTCTACCTTGTCTTTGTAGGGAGAAATATTAATATTGAGTTTTTTAAACTCTTCGGCAGTTTGCTGGAAAAGGTACTTTTGGGAATAACCGGCGAGGGGGACTTCAAAAACTTTTTTTTCATTCTGTCTGAAGACTATTTTTTGGGTTGTGTAGTCAAGGAATAATTCTCCTCCGAACGAGAGGGGTCCCGTGCGGGCTCCCGCGAAATGAGGGAAGAGGGCGTGGTGGAGAGCGTTTGGGAGCTCACTTGTTCCCTCAAGTCGCGCCGAGCGCAAAGGCTCAAGCGCAAGCCGCAGAGAATCGCGCGTTTTGACCCAATTTTCAAGCTTTGGCAACTTCACTATGTCAGTATAACAAGAAGGTCAAATATTTCTGTGATATTCTTAAAACATGAAGACACCCGTAACAAAATCCGACATGAAGGCGCTTGACGCGCTGGCCGTGAGCCGTTTCCATTATCCAATAGAGCAAATGATGGAGCTTGCCGGCTTCCAACTGGCCACTTTTATTGCCCAAAAATTGGATAAAAAATCTCGTGTCTTGGTGGCTTGCGGGTCCGGCAATAACGGAGGCGGCGGCTTTGTGGCCGCAAGGCACCTCGTAAACTGGGGGTTTGATACAACTGTTTTTTTGTCCGGGAGAAGAGTCTATAAAAAACCCCCAAAGCAAATGCTTGAGATTCTTATCGCATCCGGCTGCGATATAACCGCAGACACCCCCAACTTTGACTCCTACACCACAATAGTTGACTGCTTGATAGGCTACGGCCTCGACGGGAGCCTCAAACCCGAGACCAAAAACATCGTTGGGCTAATCAACAAATCACGGGCAAAGGTTGTGGCGCTTGACGTGCCAAGCGGACTTGATGTGGATAGTGGCGAGCCGGTGCCCGTGGCCGTGCGCGCCGACGCAACCCTTGTTCTTGCGGCGGAAAAAGTTGGCCTTGCCAAAAAGACCGCTCTTGATTTCACCGGAAAGCAAATTTTAGTTGACATTGGCATCCCCAGAGTCGCTTATCGCGCTCTCAACATCTTCTATCCTTTTTGACACTAAGCCAGTAATGATATATTATTAATAACATGCTTCAGATAATAAACATAACCAAACAATGGCAGATATATCTGCCCGATGAGATCAGGAAAAAGTCCGGCATTAAAAAGCCCGGGCAGGTCCAAATTGTTGCCCAAAAAAATAAAATCGTCATCACCCCAAAAAAAAGCTCCGTTCTTTCACTGGCTGGAAAGTACAAAAAAGTTAAGCCCACAAGGAAAATAAACCTAAACAAAATTCGGGACCATATTGACTACTCCGATTTGTGAAGAAAATTTTTATAGACACTAATATTTGGCTACGCTTCTTAGTGGCTGACAACGAGCCCATGTTCAAAGACGCGCTAAAACTGATAGAGGCTCTAGAGTCAGGAAATTTCAGGTCTTACACTTCCACAATCGTCCTCCTTGAACTCAACTATACTCTAAGAACTTTTTACAAGCTCCCCAAAAGAAGTGTCATTGAGGACATAAAAAAACTGACTGCTACCAGAAATATCAGCGTTATCGAGAAGACAAACTTCAAAAAAGCCCTCGAGTATTATGTAAAATATAATATCAAACTTGGGGATTGTATAATCGCTTCACAACTTCCAGTCAACACAGTACTTTGCTCGTTTGATGAGGATTTTCAAAAAATAGAAGGGGTTAGCGCGATGTCCCCAAGAGAGCTACTAAATCTCCCTCTTTAACCGCCGGCAACAACTCCTTTGCCAGATCTTTTCCAAGCTCCACCCCCCATTGATCAAAGCTGTCTATATTCCAAATAATCCCCTGCGCAAAAATTTTGTGCTCATAAAGGGCGATTAATTGCCCGAGGGTATATGGAGTCAGCTTGGGAAGAAGTATGGTGGTACTCGGCCTGTTTCCCGGGAAGTTTCTGTGAGGTTCTTTGGCATTCTCTCGCCCGAAAGCAAGAGCCCTGCTTTGCGCTATCATGTTGGCAAGAAGCTTTTGATGGTGAGAGCGCGCCCATTGAGCACCGTCCCCGACTGAGGGCTCCCGAAAACCGATAAAATCCACCGGTACCAGACGTGTCCCCTGATGAAGAAGCTGATAGAAACTATGCTGACCGTTGGTCCCCGGCTCACCCCAAATAATTGGCCCGGTGGAATAATTGACGACGCTGCCGTCTTTATCAACCGACTTGCCACTGCTTTCCATGTCCGCCTGCTGAAGATAGGCGGGAAGGCGATGAAGATACGCGCTGTATGGCAGAATGGCGTGGGTCTCCGCGCCAAAAAAATTGTTGTACCAAACATCTAAAACTGCCATAATCATGGGAATATTTTCACTAAACTTAGCTTGATAAAAATGATTGTCCACCGAATGCGCCCCTTCAAGTATTGCTTTAAAATTCTCCCAGCCAATGGCTATCATTACAGGAAGACCAATAGCGCCCATAAGAGAATACCTCCCCCCTACCCAGTCCCAAAGCGGAAAAATTAACTCCGGCTTTATGCCAAATTTTACCGCCTCCTTTTCGTTGGCCGAAAGGGCCACAAGGCGTTCACTAACCGAGGTTTCTCCCAACTCGCCGGTCATCCAATCCTTCGCCCTTTTTGCATTGGTCAGCGTCTCATCGGTGGTAAAGGTTTTACTGGCTATCGTAAAAAGGGTTTCGGCCGGGTCAAGGTCGCGGGTGTTTTCGTAAAAATCCGCCGGGTCGATGTTACCGATAAAGCGAACAGTGAGCTTTCTGTCCGAATAGCCTTTTAGGGCCTCGTAGGCCATGGCAGGGCCCAAAGCGCTTCCTCCTATTCCGATGCTAACTATGTTTTTTATTTTCCCTTCGCGCACGGAGCCGGCAAACGCGCGCATTCTTGCAAGCACCACATTTATGTCTTCCATCACATTTTTTCCATCCACCATAATCGGCCGACTTGACCGGTTCCGAAGGGCGCTGTGTAGCGCCGGCCGGTCTTCGGTGGTGTTTATCTTCTCCCCGCTAAACATGGCGTCAATATGGGTCTTAAGCCTGACTTCTTCAAGTAGCCCCCGGAAAAGATCTAGAGTTTCGTCGGTAACTCTATGCCTTGAATAATCAAAATATATGCCGTCAAACTCAACCGAGCGCTTCTTTATAATGTCCTTAATATGAAGTTTGCTAACCGCCGCGTGATGCTTTTTCAGGGCTTTCCACGGTAGTAGTTTAGTCAGGCCAATCATACTCCATTGTAACACCTGCGAAAACGCTTCTCTTAAAACTACTTCTTCTTTGAAAAAAATTGCTCTTGAGACAAACCAGATTGTCTAACGATTGACTTCAGTGTTCCTTTTGGAATTGCTTTTTTAGAATGAAACGCCACAGTGACAAAGTATTTTCCCTTTCGAAGTCTAATGTGGTTGCCGGTTGTGCGCACTTTCTCAAATCCATGAGAAAAAAGAATGGACAAAACTTCACGCGATTTAAGAGAAGGCAACTTTGACATTCGGTGTAACAGGAGTTGATTTCACCTCGTGAAATATTGTTACAAGAACATCTTCAACAATCGCACCTTTAGCAGTCTTTTTAGGTTTTTTGTTTGCCGAAATTTCTTCCCCATTTTCCAGACGAGAAAGCACAACGAGCTCCAAGGCATCTTGTACCATAAAACGCGCCTCTTCCAATGAGTTTCCAAACGTCGCAATTTCAGGCAAAGCAGGGACGGTAACATTATAGTACGTATCTTTTTCTTCTTTTTCAAGAGAAAAAACAACTGTGAATTTATAGATTTTCATGCTTTTTAGATTCTAACATTTGTTAAGGTAAACATCAATTTGCCAGATCATCAAGCTCATCCGGATTGAAAATCATCCGCTTTTTTACCCGCTTGAGACGGCCTTCACGCTCCATTTTATTGACGAGCGTCGTTATTGTCTGTCGCGAGACTCCCAGCATGTGCCCCAATTGCTCGTGCGTATATCTGTCCGTAATCATTTTATCAAAGCTTCCGTTCCTGCCCAAACTTATCATGAGCTTGGCAAAGCGCTTCACTACATTGTCGGTGGCAAGAGATGCGGCCTTTTTTTCCGCAAGGATAAGCTTGTCGAAAAGATTTCTCAGAAGCTTCTCGGCAACAATCGGCTCGCGGCTGATAATGCCAAAAAACTCATCTTTATTAAGATCGCAAATGTAGCTGTCGTCGAGAGTTTCCACGAAAGTCTCCTCATCAAGCTTGTCTCCCGTATCCCCAAAGACACTGCCTTTTGAGAGGATATCTACGATATATTTTTGCCCGTCTTCCGTTATCCTTGAGACCTCAACCTTTCCGGTCTTTACTATATAAACCCGCTTGCTCTCGCCCGGCTGATAGACAACGTGCCCGCGGCAGTAAAGCTTCATTCTAAAGAGCCTTTCTATTTCTTCGAGTTTGTCTTTCGGAAGCCCCGCAAAAAGATCAATCCGGCCAAGAAACCAGATTTTGTCCCCGCTCATCCCTCCGTCCCCAATAAAGTGTTAAGCTCCTCTTTTTGTTTCTGCCCAAAACCCGGAATAACCACTTCCTCTCCGTCGTCCTTGGTGACCACAGTAACCGGTGTTCCCATCTGGCCCGACAGCTTTATCATTTCCTCGGCCTTTGCCGCGTCCTCGTCCACAAAAATCTCATCAAAGCTCACCCCTTTTTCGCTCAAATATTCGCCTTCGCGCTTGCATATTTGGCAAGTATGGGTTTTGTACATTCTTACTTTTGCCATAGTAAACACCCCGCTTTCTTTTTTAACACCATCACTGAAACAACTCCGTATCCTCGTGAAAGGCAAACCAGGCAAACCACATGGAGTGATCGGGAATTATCTCCTCTCCGGTGTCAACATTTGTTACCGTTACCACGCTGTCCGGACTGCGCTCAATCCTCACATTTACTCCACCTACCGTGTCATTAACCTCCCCCTCTCTTGCAAGCGCCTCATCTGAATAAGCCTTTGCCGTGCCCCCCACTTCTATCCCCCAGACCACCTGCTTTGGATGAAGCCTATCGTCCTCCACTTCCGGTTCAAAAAGAAACGTTCTGTTTTCTTCATAACTGCCATAGGGTCCCCTGTCATAATCGCGGCTAAACCCGGTTTCGCGCGAAAGAACCTCGGTATCCGGATGCCTTACTTTCCAGTCTTTCCAAAGCACGTTGTCTATCTTAAACGGCACAAGTTCCTGCCCTACAAGCTCACCCACTATCGCGTCCCCGCCAAGCTGCTGCCAGAGGGTTTCCGTTGTTCTGTCGTACATCACAAGATTACTGTTAACCAGCTTTCCGCTTACTCCAAATTCGCTCTCCACACGCTGGTCACCTACTTCTATAGTCCGCTCAAATGCAATGGACGTCCCGCAAAGCGGACAGAAGGTAATAAGAATAGGGTCTCCGGCAATAGTATCGTTTACAATCTCATGCCAGTTGAGGATGTTCTGAGGGTAAGCACGGGAAACTCCCTTGTGGGTTATGCCAAAGACCACGTCGCCACCCGCTATCCAGCCTCTTTGCTCCGCCTCCTCGGCGTTCACAAATTCGGGGTTGTCTATAGACGGTATGCAATCCCTGCCCGCAGGGCATCCTTGGCGGATTTTCCTGATATCAATGGTGGCCCTGTCTTGGCCAATATTAAATTCCTGTCCCGGGATTTTGCTCACTATAGTTCTTACCGGCTCGGGCGCGCTGCCCAAATTTAAAAAATTCAATACTCCAAACATCTGTAAGAGTATCACTCCCCCAACAGCCACCAAGACCCCTATCACAAGCCTCGACAGGGTCATATCTCCTCCTCTGCTTCGGGCTCTTTTTTAACAAGCTCAAGCAGGGCACGCGCGTTTTCTCTTATTTCCCCGGCCGTTTTGGGGCCTGCTTTTGTGGAAAACACCGTCCCGTCAGGGGAGACAAAGGCGGCAACCGGCATGAATTGCGTGCCTTTTGAATACGCTTTATAAACCTCATCCGTCTTGTCCTGAAGAAGAATGTAGTCAATTCCCAGCCCATCGGCAAAATCTTTCCCGCGGCTCAGGGGCTCTGTCGCGGTTCTGTGAATTCCCAGAACAACAAGCTCCCCCCCAAACTCGTTAAAGACCTCGTTTATCACCGGCATCTCGTCCGTACAGAACGGGCACCAGCGCGCCCAAAAATCAATAAAGACCGGCTTTCCCTGAAAATCACTGAGCCTGACGGTGTTCCCCTCAAAGTCGGCAAGTTCAAAATCTATGGCGGGCTTTCCTTCTTCCACAAAGCGCCTTTCTTCGGCGACTTCCTCATCTCTGATTATCGGGGAAGGTCCCCCTTTTCCGCCACCGGTTAATACGCCGGAAAGAAGGGCAATCACCCCCACTATTATAACTACTACTATTACTAAAATTGCGCTTTTGTTCATACTCCAAATGGACTCAAAAAATATAAATATCCGACAAGAACGGAAAACGTGTCCGTAAAGACAAGTATACCAAGTGCAATCAATATTACCCCCCCTGCCATATTTATTCTGTCAATTAGTTTGCTGTGAGCTATAAGAAAATTCGAAGCTCGGGTTGTAAATATTCCCACCAGTAAAAAGGGTATCATTAATCCCAGTGAATAAGCAAGAAGAAGGATGACGCCTGTCGCCGGAGAGGCGCTTGCCCCTGCTAGCACGAAAATCGCGGCAAGTATCGGCCCGACGCAACTGCTCCATCCTATGGCAAAAGTGCTCCCTACTATAAACGAGCTGACAAATTTCACCGGGCTTTTGGCTTTGGCGGATAAATGAGCTCCCGAGCCGCCGAAAGGATTGGGCACAAGCTTAAGGGTCGCAAGCCCGAAATATATAATTAAAACGCCCCCAACTCTTGATATCCAAATTCTAAAATCACGGAAAAAAGAGGTGACTGCTCCAAGCGCCGCTCCCAAAATAGTAAAGACGACGGTAAAACCCAAAATAAAAAAAATGGTGTTATAAAGAATGTTTAGGCGATTTTTTTCGATTTCCTCTTTATCGCTCAAACCAACGCCGGCCAAATGAGATAAAAAAGCGGGCACGAGAACCGTGACACAGGGCGCAAAAAAAGACAAAAGCCCGGCAAGAAACGCGATACCCATATTGAGGGTAAACGAGTCCCCAAAAGCCAGCAGTTCCTGTAATCCTTCTATTCCTCCCATAACTCTCCCATTCTAGGATACCAATGCCGTCAAGCTAAAAACTCACATCCCAGTCCAGAGCCGGCGTCCTGAGCTCCTGCAAGCGGGCGGAGGCGTTCGACACGCTTTGCTCAAACTCTCCGACCTTGCTCTCAATTGCCAAAACTTCCGGATCGTCCGTGTAAGGTGACGGATTAAAAGAAGGATCCGCAGGCGCAAACGACTGAGCTGGCGGCGTAGGCCGGGGCGATATCTTTACCTCTCCTCCTCTTCCAACTGCCGCTGCCACCAAAAGAAGCACAACCGAGGTTAAAAATACCCCTCCTCCAATTATCGTAAGTTTTTTTTGCTTTGGATTTAGCTGTTTCAGGAATTCAAAAGAGAATTTTCTGCCGGGCAGTGAGGGTATTTCAGGAGGCACGGGTGTTGGCTGTATATTGCCAACTGGCTGCTGATTTGTATTGTTGTTATTCTCCATATCTCACTATACACTGTTCACTGTTCACTGACCCTCATTGTCCTCACTATCTCTCTTAAAAATCCACTACCTTCCCTCAAGAGCGAAAGCGAATCCTCGGACCTGTCCACCACGCTCGCATAGACATTGGCTTTATTTTTGGTTTTTGGCGAGCTCAGGCTCAAAGCTAAGCTCTGCGCCTCGAGCTCACGGTCTAGGCTTCTTGTTATTTTATTTTCTACCTCCACCGTCCAGCGCTCGATATTGGTCGTCTCGTGATCGCCGTTTGCCCGAATTTCAGCGGTCTTGGTCTTGACGCTTCCCAAAATATCCGTCAGTTTCATTCTGAAGTCGGTGGAAACCCCGATTGAAATAGAACCCAGTATCTCAAAAACCAGAGGCTCGGTAAAGGAAAAAAAGTGCTCCGCGGCGCCGTCGGAGCTTGCGACGAGATCCTCTAGGCTGCCTGCGCTTGGAAGCTTTGAGGCGTTGTCTTCAAACCATGAAATCTCAAGCCTAAGCCTTTCATTAAAGCCTGCTCTCGCCGTTTCGGGAACTCCCACGGCAGAGTCAAGGCGCTCCCTGACCGCGCGCAAATACGCTACCACGACCGCGTCTCTTGCTTCAAGCATCTCGCGCGCTTGAGTCTGGGCCTTTGCCCTCGAAACCAAGGTCCCCGCCTGCCGAAACTGACTTCTTGCCAGAAGATACTCGGAATGGGCCACGTCATATCTGAACTTGGTGCCAACCAAGTCATCCACCGCGCTCGCCAGCGCGCGCCCTGCGTACACCGAGCCAACCAGTAACAAAATAAGCGCCACCCCCAACCAAATTTTTCTCATTAATTTAATATACTATTTTTACCCTCCCGGAATCAAAAAACGCGGGAAAGCTCTTTTCTGATTTTATCTGCACCTGATATTTATTTTTTCCGGCCCAGATAACAAGTTGGTCTGATTTAATGAGGGTCGAGGTATCACTGTTTGTGGAAACTTCACTTCCCGGGACCGCCACGGAGTTTGTTTTATCAGAGAGTCGCACAATCGCGCGGCCGTTTCCGTGCTGTTCATATATTGATGCTTCCCAAGTGACGGAGCTGGTCTTCCCAAAATCATCTTGCAAGTTAAGCTCAAACTCACTCCCGGGCACATCCACCCAGTCCGTGCTCGTTGTTGAAATTCCCCCGCTCACCGGGATAAAAGTAATCTGCTGTTTGGGCGGCGACGCTGGCGCAACGGGCGTTTGCGTGGCGACAACCGGCACGGCCTTCTCCGCAGGCGACTGCTCGGGTGAGCCGGCCTCCTGTTCCGGCCTCTCAACTTCACGGATTATCTCGCGGGTAATGGTGTTCCCGGTCAAAGGCGCGTTTTTTAGTCTTCTAACCTCAATTATAGAAACAACAGACAAGACTGTGGCTGTCAAAAGTCCTATTAAAAATATAAAATCAACTTTTCTCATTTTGGACAGCGGGTTTATCTTGCACTTCCCAGCCAAGTTGCTTTAGCTCTTCTCTCAGCTTGTCCGCCTCCTTGTAATTGCCCTCTTTTCTAAGCTTCTCTCTCTTGTTTATTAGCTTTTTAATTCTAGTTGTCACCTGTGCCTTGTCGCTTGTCACCGATGCCAACTCAAGACCCAGAACCGCGTCAAAGCTCAAAAGCAAGTCCCTTTTGTCGTGATTTGGGATATTGCTTTTTGCGGCCTCCCAAGCCACGGCTAGCGCCCTTGGGGCTGCCAAGTCGTCTGCTAAGGCCCCGTCAAAGCGGGCTCTGAAGCTGTCCACTTTCGAGAGTTTCTCTGCCGATATACTCTCTCGTCCTTTGGCAAAAGCGGCAAACAGCTTTCTCAGGTTATTAAGAGAGTTGCGGGCCGCCTCGAGACTTTCCCAAGTAAAATTCAAGGGGTCGCGGTAATGCGCCGTCAGATATAAATATCTCAAAGCCAAAGGCTCAAAACCTTTTTTCCTAATATCATGGAGGGTGTAGGCATTGCCAACGCTTTTGCCCATACGGCCGCCGTCAACCAGCAAAAATGCTCCGTGTACCCAGTAATTCACAAAGCGCCTGCCCGTCACCGCTTCACTTTGGGCAATTTCATTGGTGTGGTGCACCTGCTTTAAGTCCTCCCCTCCCACATGAATATCAAAGCTCTCTCCCAGATATTTCATTGCCATGGCCGAGCACTCCACATGCCAGCCGGGGAAGCCCACTCCCCACGGACTCTCCCATTCCATGTGTCTCCTCACTCCGCTCGGAGTAAACTTCCACAAAGCAAAATCCGCGGGATTGCGCTTTGCTGGAGACACCCAAGTACGGGCGCCGGTTTTCCTTTTATCAATGTCTGAGAGCTCACCGTAACTCTTTCCTGTAAGCTCTTCAAAGCCCTTGGTGTCAAAATAAATGCCGTCTCCGTCCGCGGTTTTATACGCGATGCCCTTTTTTTCAAGCGCGGCGACGAGCTTTATCTGCTCATCTATATTGTCGGTCGCGTGCGCAAAAAGGCGCGGTTTGGTCAAGTTCAACCTCTTATAGGACGCGAGGAAATCATCCGTGTATATTTTTGCTATCTCAAAGGCGGTTTTCCCTTCGCGCCGCGCTCCGCGCTCTAGTCTGTCCTCGCCGCGGTCCGCGTCTCCCTCGTTATCGCCCGTCAAATGCCCCACGTCGGTAATGTTCATGATAAAGTCCACACTGTAGCCGAAACGTCTGAGTGTTCGCGCCAAGAAGTCGCTCAGGACATATGTCCTCCAGTTGCCAATAGTAGGATAGTGATAAACCGTCGGGCCGCAAGTGTACATGCCGGCTTTTCCCGGCTTTATGGAGTGAAACTCCTCCACTTTTCTGCTTAAAGAATTGTAAAGTTTCAGCGTCATTTAGAGTATTCAGCCAGTTTTTTGTCAAAAGTCAAAATTTTTTGATTATTGTTTTTGGCAGAGGCAAGCAAGTAACTATCTACGAAATGAAGATTTTTCCTGTACCATGGCCAGAGGGAAAGCATTATTTTTCTTTCTTCAACTTTCAACCACTTTTGTGATAAAAACGTCTCCATGCGGGAGGCTATGTCTTCTCTTTTGTTCCCGTAAAAAGACTCCAAAACATAGACAACTTCAGCTATAACCATTGGCTTTATCAGTAATTCTCGCAAGCCCTCCTCTCCCTCCTTGAAAAACTTACGGGCCATTTTATATTGCGTCTCAACGTCCTTGACAAGATATCTAAGAACTATATTTGCGTCCACTATTTGCTGTCCCATTCTCCGGCGATGCTTTTGCCATACTCCTCACGTGCCCTCCTTAAGTCAGACTGCGAAAGCCTGATGCCCGTGTTTAGACTTCCCCCCAAGGACCAAAAATCCTTTCTTGGTTCAATCTCAAGAGAATTGTCGCGCTTTCGCAAAATCGCTTTGGCGGGGATGTTTATCTCCATGTCCCGCAGGACCCTTCTGGGAATACTCACTTGGCCCTGACTTGTGATAGAAACAATGTAATCCATGTTCCCATTATTTTAATTCAAAAATAATGCAGTGTCAACTTATTATTCTTTCTTTCTAATTTTTTGCGCCCCTCCCCGTTTCGGCCTTGTTGGTTATCTGCCTCAGGCGTCTTGAAATTCTCCCTCGGACGGATGGGGCCTTGTCCCGGTCTTTGGTCTTTTGCGCCTCACGGCTCATCAACTCGGTTTGGTTTTCCCGGTATCTTTCCTGCTCCTCTTGCCTTTTTTGCCGCAAGAGCGCAAGCTCCTCCTCGAGCCTCTTTTTGAGCTCCGCCTCGCGAGCTTTCAGCTTTTCCAGATCGGGCGGCTCGGGGCTTCCCAATAAGTCGGCAAAAATATTTCCCTCCCCGTAGCCCCCACCTTCTGATCGGACTGAGGGCGAGCCGGCCTCAAATGCCTCTGCGCCCTTCAAGCGCTTGCGCGAGTGTTGTCTCATCTGCAAACTCCAAATATGCTCCTGTTGGGATGCCCATGCCGAGCCTGGTGATCCGTGGACGGTGATCAGTGAGCAGTTTCTCAACTTCTTTTTTTATAAACATTGCTGTTGCTTCTCCCTCCATTGTGGGGTTTGTGGCGACGATTATTTCTCTAATCGGATTGCCGTTGGCCTGCTTCACCCGCTTTATCAAATCCTCAATATAAATCTCGTCCGGGCCGATATTTTCGAGGGGACTAATCGCCCCATGGAGAACATGATATCTGCCCTTATATTTCCCCATGCGCTCAAAAGAAACGACGTCCAAAGGATGCTCCACCACCATTATCACCCCTTCGTCGCGAAGGGAGTCTGCGCAAATATGACACGGGTCGCGCTCCGCCACGTCGCGGCAAACGGAGCAGAGGACCGTCTTTCTCTTCAGATTTGAGAGAGCCTCGGAAAAGTCGTCTAGCTGGCTTTGCGGCACATGCAGTAGATAATAGGCCAACCGTTGAGCGGTTTTGGGCCCTATCCCGGGAAGTTTTTCAAAAGAATCTATCGCATCCTGCAGGGGGCGTGCTATCCTCATTTCAGCCCGCCAAGAATTCCGGACAGGCCGCCTTCCATTTGCATCATCTTCTGAGCCGAGGCTTTTTGCACTTTTTTGAAGGCTCTGTTTACGGCATCCTCAAGCTCCTTCATTCTTTCGCCATTCACTTCTATAAACTCAACTTTTTGAGCCCCGTTGACCTTTACCTTGATGCCTCCATGCTCGACGCTTTCGGTTACTTCCGCAAGCTCCTTCTGGAGTTTTTTTGCCTCCGAGCGCATCTTCATCAGCTGTTTTCCTTGTTGCAATTTATTTAACATTTAACCGCCAAAAATCTCCTTTGCTGCCGAAATTATATCCAGATCTCCCGCCTGAGTCAAAGGCTCCGGGGGCTCAGTCAGGGTATAGCTTACACGGCAGTTTCCCAAAATAGGCCGGACAATACTCTCCAGCTCTTTGGACATTTCCGTGTTCTCAAGCCTTTCCTTGTGAAAGCGGTAGTAAACACCGATATTGAGAGTTCTACCGTCAAATTCAAGCGGTCGGGCCACGTGCAGAAGCGCCTCCATCTTCGTATTATGGCCCCGAACCCGAGATAGAATTTCGTTCCAGACGGACTCGCCTAGCCCCTTATTTCCTTTTTTTTTTACCTTCTTTTGGCCATTTGTCATGGGCCGCAGAGCCTGCTCTCCTTTTGTATCAGGTTTTGGAGAGCCGCAGTACCCAACAATCGCAAGCTCAAGTGGAATTTGCTCAAGACCGGGAATCACGGGCTTACCCGAAGCATCCATGAGAGCCTCAACCGCTTCCATAATTTTTTCCACACCACCGCCCTCTTCTACCGCCCGCAAAAGCTTTTTTCGAAAAATTCCCAGCACACCGGCCAAAAGCTCACCCGCGTCCATTCCCTGAGAAATCGCGCTCTCGACCACGCCAAGCGCTTTGACGGTGTCCCCTTTTTCAATTAAGGCGGCGAGCTCCTCGGACGGCCCTGCACTTGAGTAAAGCTCCTTCCGCGCCATGTCGACCGTTACCCGCTTACCCCTGTTCCCCATATTTAAGCGCTCAAGCCCCTTGACCGCGTCCCTGAAGCTTCCGTCGGAAGATCGCGCGATAAGAGACAGCGCCTGACCGTCTATTGTCATTTTTTCTCCTTCCGCCACGCGCTTCAGCTGCCTGAGAATTTCCTTCTCCGTGGCCTTAGTAAATTGAACCGGGCTCAACCGGGAACGTATGGTGGGCGGGAGCTTCTGCGGATCGGTCGTAGCAAAAATAAACATCACGTGCTCCGGGGGCTCCTCAAGGGTTTTGAGAAGGGCGTTACTGGCCTCGGGGGTGAGCATGTGCGCCTCGTCTATAATATAGACCTTTTTGCCTCCCAACTGAGGCATGAGAGAAACGCCTTCCTTGAGGGCACGGACGTCGTCTATGCCCCGATTGCTGGCCGCATCCATTTCAATAACATCAACATGCTGTGAACGATTTATGGAAAGACAGTGGCTGCATTTGTTACATGGAGTGATACCCTTTAGATTTTCACAGTTCAGCACTTTGGCCACAATTCTCGCCGCGGAGGTTTTCCCCGCGCCACGAGGACCCGCAAACAAAAACGCGTGTGGAGCCTCATCCGAAGAAAAAATACTCGTCAGGGTTTCACGGACGCTTTCCAAGTCAAGCTCGTCAATGGTTTGAGGGCGGTACTTCAGATACAACGTCATAATTACTAATACTCTAATTGCACTAATTATTCTAAACAATACCCAATTTTTCAATCGTGATGGACTCCCAGCAAGTGAAGAGTTGCATGCGCGGCCAACCCCGCCATTGTTTCTATGTCGGTGTTCTGAATAATGATGTCTCCCAAATCCCCTTCTATGTCGGAATTCGGGAAGGCAAGAACGAGGTGTTCCTTGTCATCCCGTTTATAATACTTTTTTACGTACTCTGCCATTTTCTCTTTATCGACACAAGAAACCGACACCGCTACGTCGTGCGCTCCGTGGGCGAGGAGGGTGCCCGATATTGCCGACCTTATATGTTTTCTCGGCATATGGCTCCCCGCTTTATAAAAATTGATGCGGTTCATTTCAGTAAATCCTCAAGTTTGACTGTTCCCATTTCGCCGGACCGTCTTTTCTTGAGCTCAAGGGCGTCCCCCGTCTTTTCAGAAACGACAAGGCGAGTCGGAATGCCTATCAAATCACTATCGCTGAACTTTTCACCGGCCGATACTTTCCTGTCATCAAAAAGCACTTCAAGGCCAACCTCCTGCATCCTTCTGTAAATCTCCTCGGCCCGCCTGCCGCCGGGAAGCTCAATAAGATGATAGCCAAACGGAGCCACGCTTTCAGGCCAAAGTATCCCATGGCTATCGTGGGATACTTCAACCACAGTGCCCATCACGCGCGTCGTGCCAATTCCATAGCTTCCAAAATAAACGGGCTTTCTTTTTCCGTCCTTGTCCGTGTAGTAAACATTCATTTTTTCAGAATAATGAGTACCGAAAGGAAATATGTTGCCCACTTCAATGGAGTTTGATTTGCTTATCACTCCGCCGCAGTCGGGGCACTTTCCTCCCTCTTGATATTCCCCAAGCTCCGCGTTTGCTCCCCACGCGCAATTTTTGCAATAAAAAATTGTATCCTCACCGGTCTCCGCCATTACCTGAAACTCATGCGTGAAATTACTCGTAAACACTCCTCCCGGCGCCTCCGTCACGCGAAAGTCAAGCCCTATTCTCTCAAAAATTTTGCCGTATGCCTCTTTCACGCTTTGATAAAACTTTTCAAAGTCATGGGCGTCGGCATGAATGCTGTAGAGATCTTTCATCAAAAACTCCCTCCCCCTGAGAATTCCGCTCTTGGCCCTCGGCTCCTGCCTGAATTTAGTGGAAAAATGATAAAGCGCCACGGGAAGATTTTGATAGCTCTTCAGATGTTTTCTCACCAAATCAAGGAAAATTTCCTCGTGTGTAAACGAAAGCGCGTAGTCGCGGTTTTTTGCGTCCTTCAGCTTATACATCACCTCATCCGCCTTGTCCCACCGCCCGGTCTCGTTCCAGATATTTTTGGGGTGGAGAAGGGGCATGAGCACTTCCTGACACCCTATTTTGTCCAGCTCCTCGCGAACAATATCATTTATTTTTTCAACCACGCGCCAACCCAACGGAAGAAGGCTCCAGCTTCCGGACATGAGCTGGTCAATAAAGCCCGCCCGCACCAAAAGCCTGTGGTTCACGCTTTCAGCGTCCTTCGGAGCATTTTTTTGCGTGCCGGGAAAAAGCCGCGACTGCCTCATGTCGACATTATATCCCAATTTTTTTCTACTGCAAAAGCGTGTCCACAAAGGCCGAAATTGAGCCGGCAGAAAGAAGAGCGGGTACTTCCCTAATAGTCAAAAGCACAAGAAGCGTAATCAAAATTGCCATGCCCCCCGTATTTAAAATTCCCTCCACTTTGGCCCTTTTTTTCTTCCCCAGCAAAAGTTCCGAAGTCACGAGCACAACCCGGGAGCCGTCAAGCGGGGGAAACGGGATTAAGTTAAGAAGCGCAAGGTTAATGGAAATAAACGCGGCCATCTCAAGAAGCGGGATTGCCCCGAGCCTCGCCACTTCCACAAGTAGTGCCGTAATTCCAACCGGCCCGGCCAGCCCCTGCGGAGCCCCTCCCCTGCCTACTTCTGAAAAAATTGCCGCAAATCCGGCAAGCATAAATGCCGCCATGCCCCAAGTCTGCCTTATTCCCTCAAACAAAAACAAGAAGGGCCTCTGCCAGAGAGGAGGAAAATACTGATCTCTGGAGCTGATGACCACTCCAATGGCTCCTTCACCGGGGGGTGGCGTCTCTCTTACCTCCACAATAAACTCTTCTCCATCCACCACCAGTGCTACCTCCGGCCCCGCGACGGCCGAGACGGCGTCAACAAACTCCACGGCGCGGACAATTTCCTGTCCGTCCACTTTTTCAATTATGCCTCCGGAGGTAAGACCGCTTTGCTCGGCCGGGGAGCTTTCGGCAACGTCAATTATTTTTACCTCTCCCGTCTCCCTTGGCACGCCCACAAAAAAATTGATAGTTGCAAACGCGGCCACCGCAAAGACCAAGTTCATCACCACTCCAGCCAAAGCGACCGCTATCCTTGCTTTCTTTGATTTGCCGTAAAAAGCCCGTTCCGGCTTTGAAGCACCCACGTCGGTGCTTTCTCCATGAAGCCGCACAAACCCGCCGAAGGGCAATGCGTTGACGGAGTACACGGTCTCCCCTATCTTTTTTCCAAACACCCTCGGGGGGAGGCCCACCCCAAACTCTTCGACCCACACTCCGGAAAACTTGGCAACTATAAAATGCCCCAGTTCATGAACGAGGACAAGTAAAGACAAAACAAGAAGAGCCACCGCAACAAATAATATATCCATTAAATTTGCATTACCTCTTTTTCTTTTGCCTGGGATGCCTCATCTATCCGCGAGACGGCGCCGTCCACGAGCTCCTGAAGGCGACTCTCTTGGGCAAATTTCCCGTCCTCGGTTATTTCCTTTTTTTCAAAAGCCCTTTTTATGTCCTTCATTGCCTCGGCTCGCACCTGCCTTATCATTATCCTCCCCTGCTCCGCCTTCTGGCCGACAATTTTCACGAGTCGTTCCCTGTCCTCCGTTGTCATAGGGGGAACTTTTATTCGTATCAAGTCCCCGTCAATGCCGGGGGTAAGCCCTATGTTTGCGGCTTCTATCGCCTTTTTGAGCTCACCAATTACATGCTTATCCCACGGGCTTATCTCTATGGTTTCCGTGTCGGGGGTACTTATTGAAGCAAGCTCGCGAATTTGCAGGATTTGAGCTCCGCCATATGCGGCCACCTCTATCCTCTCAACCATTCCCGTGCTCGCCTTGCCGGTCCTCACTCCCGAGAGGTCATCTGAGACAATTGCGAGTGTCTCCTCCAGCGCTTTCCGGACGGCGTCCTCATTCATATTTCTATCCTCGTGAACCTGCCTATTCGTATATTCTCTCCCGTCCTTGCGCTCGCCTGGGCTATCAGGTCTCTAATCTTTCTGGAAGTGTCTTTTATGAAATCCTGGCCAAGCAGTTCCTCCTTGTCGGCCGGATCCATGGAGGCCACCTGCATTGCCAGTTCCCGCGCAAGGCTTCCGAACAGTTCGTTTTTTGCCACAAAGTCGGTTTCGGTAAGGAGCGACAGGATAACCCCAACTTTCCCGTTGTGGTGGACATAGCAGGCGACTAACCCCTGGCCGGTCTCACGTCCCGAGCGCTTTTTGGCCTTTTCATAACCCTCTTTCTTCAAAATTTCTATGGCCTTTTTCTCACCTGCCTCGAGTTCTTTGCTCCCGGCCTCGGGCAAACCTCCAATCACTTCATCAAGAACCTTTTTGACGCGCATCACGGGAGCCCCGGACTCCTCCCGCACTTTTCTAATCAAACTCGCTGTAATTTTCGTCATGTTTTTGTAGCCTTTCAGAGCTATTTTATAGCCTTTGCAATGAGATCCAGGACATACTCAAAAGCCTCCGCGGAATCGTCATTCATTGGAATGGGATAGTCGACCGTTGTCGGATCGGCGTTTGAGTCAACTATTCCAATGGTTGAAACTCCCATCAGTTTAGCCTCGCGCACGGCCTGTCTCTCCCCGTTTACGTCCATAAAGATAATGAGCTCCGGTATCTTGGCCAGTTCGGCTATCCCTCCAACGGAGCTTGCAAGCTTACCCGCCTTTCTCTTCAAACTCAGTCTTTCTTTTTTTGTGAGATCATCGTACTCACCTTCACTCAAACCCTTTTTGATTTTCTTCATCTTTTCAATCGAGCGCTTTATTTGATCAAAGTTTGTGAGCGTCCCTCCAAGCCAGCGCTGGTCCACGTAAGGAATACCTGCCCTCTGGGCCGTCTCCTTGACTTTGTCCTTGACCTGCTTTTTGGTCCCGACAACAAGTATCGTCTCCCCTTTTTTTGAGGCATCGGAGATAACCGACAGCGCCGAGATAAGCGCTTCCCGCGTTTTAAAAAGATCGAAAATATGAGCTCCCGCTATCACCCCATGGACATAGGGCCCGCTTTTGGGGTTCCATCGTTTTGTCTTGTGTCCATAATGAGCTCCCTTTTCCAAAAGCTCCTCAACGGACACGTCAATCTTTTTAGCCTTTGCCGCCATCGCTGAATTATATACGCAAATATGCCAATCCTCAAACCCAAATCTAGCCCTCGGCGGCTTGTACCAAATTCTCAAGTAAACAAGCAATCGTCACCGGACCGACTCCTCCGGGGACGGGCGTGATAAAACTTGCTTTTTTACGTACTCCCCCGTCAATGTCTCCCTCTGGGCTCCCTATGTCTATTGCGACGACCCCCCGCTTTACCATGCTTTCATCAATTAAACCGGGTTTTCCTGCCGCGGAGATAATCACCTCAGACACCAATGCGTGTTTTTTTAAATCTTCTTTTGTATCAATTCCCACGACTGAGTAATCCTTTTCACTAAGTTTTTTTAGGAGGCGAGAACCAACCTCCCCCTCCGACCCTATTATTAAAATTCTATTTTTTTTGCTTACCCCTGCTTTTTCCAGTATATAAAAAGTTGCCTTGACGGTTGCGGGTGTAAAAAGGCTATCGTCACGCAGCCCGTCCACATCTTTTTCCGGTTTAATCGAGTGAATTATTTTGTCTTGATAGGGCTTCAGATTTTTGGGAAGCGGGAGCTGGAGCAGGATACCGTCGGTTTCGCGGTCTTTATTCAAACTTTTTATTTTTCTGATAATTTGATTAACTGAAGCGGTTTTGTAATTATAAATATTTGTTTTGATGCCAATTTTTTGGGCTGCTTTTTGTTTTAAATTCACATAAAGACGACTGGCCTTATCGTTTCCTATTATGATTATTGCCAGAGCCGGCTTGCCCCCCAAGAGCCCAACCTCTTTTGTCAGGCTTTCTTCTTTCTTTCCTGCGAAAGCCCTGCCGTCAAAAACAATTGCTTTTTTCCTCATGTGATTATTTTTGCGCGATCGCGGAAATTTAGTCAAGGCTAAATCAGCGGAAACCGCCGACAAGCGGTCCCTACTTCGCTCTTTATTTTAAGTAAAACTTTCATGTCATCCAGGTCGCCTGCCACTTCATTAAACCAAACGGCGATTTGTTTCATTTCCTCCCTCCCCATGCCTTGTGTTGTGATGGCCGGAGTCCCCACGCGTATTCCTGAGGGGTTCATGGGAGGATTTGGATCATTGGGTATGGCGTTATAGTTGACAACAATGCCCGCTTTCTCAAGCGCAATGGCAAAGTCCTTCCCCAAAATACCTTTGTTTCTGAGGTCAACCAAAAACATGTGATTATCCGTACCGCCGGAGACGATATTAAAATTATACTTTTGCAACTCTTTGGCCAGTGCACTTGCATTTTTCAAAACTTGATTAATATAATTTTTAAAAGATTTACCCTGAGCCTGCCGAAGGGCGATTGCCACTGCCGCCGTTTGATTATTGTGCGGGCCACCCTGAAGTCCGGGGAAAACGGCCTTGTCAATTTTTCCGGGAAGACTCGCGTCTTTGGCTATGCCCTTTTTTGTTGTCATAATTATCGCTCCCCGAGGGCCCCGGAGGGTTTTGTGGGTGGTGGTTGTGATTAAGTGCGCGTGATTTTTCGGCGAAGGGTGAGTAGCTGTCGCCACAAGCCCGGCAATATGGGAAATGTCCGCCAAAAGATACGCGCCTGCCAAGTCCGCTATTTGGGCAAAACGCTCCCAGTCAAGTGTTCTCGAATAGGCGGTGATGCCCGCTATTATGAGCTTTGGCTTGTGTTTTTTTGCAAGCCTTTCTATTTCATCATAATCAATAATGCCGTCTTTACCCAGATTGTATTGCACTGAATTAAAATATTTTCCGGAAAAAGTTATCTTCGGATGGCCATGAGTCAGGTGCCCTCCGGCGGCGAGGCTCATGCCCAAAATGGTGTCTCCCGGGTCCAAAAGGGCAAAGTAAACCGCCGCGTTTGCGGGAGAGCCCGAATAGGGCTGGACGTTTGCGCGGGGAACGCCGAAGAGCTTTTTGGCCCGTTCAATCGCCAAATTCTCTATTTCATCAATATACTCGTTGCCTTGATAGTAACGCCTTCCCGGGTATCCTTCAGAATATTTATTCATTAGCACCGAACCCACGGCGCGCCGTACTGCCACTGACGGATAATTTTCCGAGGGGATTAAGTTTATGGTCTCTGCTTGGCGCTTTTCCTCAAGAGCAATTAGCATACCCACTTTGTCCATGAGAAGAATTATACAGGAGCTAGCCTCTTCTTTCAGGGCTTGGAAGGTTTCCTTCAATAAGTCCTGCTTCTCTCAGTCTTGTTTCTGTTTTTCCCAATATCTCGTTTGATATTTCACTCCACGGGTGTGAGGCGTCAATGGCCACCCATCTTCCGTCTCCGTCCGATTCCACAAGATCTAAATATGCCTTGCGTACTTTTCTATGAAAATCAATTTTTTCAAGGTCCAGTCTGTTCATTTCAAGCCGGGATTCTTTTTTTCTTTCCAAACCAATTTCCGGGTCAATATCAAGCAGGAAAGTCAAATCCGGCACTAGCCCTCTTGTCGAAAAGTTATTGAGCATAGTAATTTTTTCTATTCCCAGCCCTCTGCCCATTCCCTGATAAGCAAGACTGCTGTCGGTGAACCTGTCCATAATAACAATTTTCCCAGATTCAAGAGCGGGAATGATTTTCTCGCTGACGAGCTGGGCGCGGCTAGCCTGATACATGAGTGCTTCTGTTTCTGGATAAACCGTATTGTTGACGGAATGTACGGCCTTTCTTATTTCGTCACCCAGCAATGTGCCCCCGGGCTCTCTGAATCTTCTGACACCTAGGTCTTTGTTGGACAAAAAAAGTGCCAAAGCGGAAACGGCAGTTGACTTACCACTTCCCTCTCCCCCTTCAAAAGTGATTAGATAACCTCCCAAGTTAGAGCCTTTCATTTTATTTCAACTCTACCAGTTTTCGTTGTGTGTTAACTTCAGCTTTAAGTCTCCCAAGCCCGTAGTTTTTTCTCCAGTCAACGTGCGCAAACAAAGGCTTCATGAAGGATACCACTGTTTGGATTTGCCTTGCTGCGTTTTGCATTGCCCAGCGATATGTGGGGTGACCTCCGGAGATTGTTCTAAGCTCGGCAAAAAAGGCCCATTGGCGCATGTTGGCCTTAACATTAAACCTCATCATGTTGCCAAAAAGAGTAACGTATTCAGCGCCTTCATCGACCTTTGAATGCAGAATTTTCGTCCACTCGGCGTGTCCCAAATACGCTTTCTTGACATCTTCCATGCCCGGTTCCCTAAACTCTGGCGGGACATAAATCTCGTCTGCATTAAGAGGCTGCCTCTCGGTGCTACTCATCCTGTTTCTTTGAAGATCACGAAAAATACCAAAGTCGCAGTAAAACTCAACCTCCGCAAAAGCGTGCTCAAAAACCCTTGGGAGTTTGTGTCTTCTGTTTCTACCTTGAGAAGCCCTATCAGGAACAGCATCAATAATTAAACGGCTGATTTTTTCGCTATATCTACGACCTAACCCTGTTAATGCGTCTTTGCTTTTAATGCTTCTTAAAGATTGCTTTATTTCTTCCACAGAGATTTTTTGTCCTTCTTGATTTGTGTATATAATTTGGGCCGCGATGTTTATGTCTGCGTCACTATCAACACTTACCAACCTTACTTTGTGATTCTTGCCAAGTTTCCCAACGGGGTACTCACGAAGCCATTTAGAAACAGCTTCGGTAGACCGCTCCTTCACCTCTTGCCCGTAGTCTCTGATAGAGCTTCCGTGGGAATTACCAACATTTTGCAAAAAGTTGGGGGTGACCTGTTCAAGCTCTGTATAGGCCATTATCCCCAAAAGCTCTACTTCCGAATACCCGGATGCAAGCATTTTGTTAATCATGTTTTCAGCCGCCTGTCCCGAGAGGTGCGCGCCCAGATTTGTGACGGCGGTTGAGGGCAGAAATACCCTGACCGTATCCAAGGTCTTGGCGTGAAGGGCCCTGCTGTAAGCCCTTTCGGCAAGAGCTCTTTCTTCGTCACTCTCAATTTGAGAATATAGCACTTCCTCCCTTGTGGTTGGATTTGTGAATACCTCTTGCTCAATAGGGTACTTATTCCTCAAGTGTTCTTTCATGAGCGGGATGCTCTCTGCATAAAGCTCAAAGGAGCGGTCATTCCATTCCAGATACTCGCCTCGCAGTTCTGTCTCAATTATTTCCGGGACGTCCATGTAAAGGTAGCGGCCGTTTTCTTTATCAGTAAAAGAAACATATCGGGTTGACTTTTCGATGTATGCCGCTCCAATTCTTTGATCCTCTATTGCTTTGGCCGCAATTTGAGAGACACCCTCGAAGGCTATATGTACACTACCCATCTGAATAACAGAATCGTCGCCATACTCGGCAAAAACCCTTTGATAAAATTTTCTGGCCCTCTCTTGTGCCTCTTCAAATGTCGTTTCTTCTTCTTCGACTAAATAGCCCGCTATATTTTTGATACCTAAATCTTCCGAGGACCAAAACTCATCTAGAAAAAGTCTTCTTACACTTTTTGCGCTCCTGCTATATCTTGAAAACATTGCCCCCACTATTTCTTGGGGCAAGTTTTTGACAGCAAAAACAGGTTTGTCGGTGTTCGTGAAAAATCTGTTCAATACCTCTTTTTCTCCTTGAGAAAAATCTTCCGGGGTGTGTGGGTATGTAAATTTATCAGGAAGAGGCACATCGGCTAGGGGTTCATCTCGAAAAAATTTTTCTATGCTCATATGCCGTAGTCTGGCCGAAATTACAAACTAAGTGAGCGGAAACCGGAGAAACTGTAACAAAATTCTGGAGACATATCAAGGAGCAAATTTGGAAACATTTGATTATTTTGATGCGATCGCACAAAAATAATCCATACTTAACTTCACTTAAATAATATATATCAATTAAGTTTTGGGGTTGCTTTAGAGAGAATTAATAAGTGTTTTTGCGGTAGAAAAAGTTGCGGGGCCGTTGATTTTTGTGCTTATGTCAAGGGCCCCGATTTATACGACCAATCACCCAGATGAAGGCTAAAATGGCCAAGATCATGAACACCGTCGCCACGAAGAAAGATAGTGTCATTCAACCTCCTCTTCCGCTTCCGCTTCCCTCATCGCTTCTCTTTCTGTCTCGGCGTAGAGGCAACCTAGCGACCACAAGACGAAAGAAAACATGATGCCTATCACAATTATCACGACCGCGTCCAAAAGCATGGATTGCCTCCTCCAAATTCAATGAGCGTTGTTTTATTATAACCCATAATTTCAGAATTACAAAATCAGGAGTGTAGTTATTACACGTTTACTTCCCTGTCCTTCCACATTTTGGGCAGCATGTCATCCGGCTTCCAGTTTGCCTTGATCACTTCTATATCTTCCTCTGTTTGATACTTACCTTCATGTGAGTAATCTCCCTTTAAAGTTTGACCCACTTCAAAAAAGGTGATTTGAGCCACTCGCCTACCTGCCACCAAAGGTATTGTGTAATGCCTCGAGTTGTTAGTTATCTCCATCGTCCAGCGATTAATATAGCCCACGTCACCCCAACCCGCACATTTACAAACCTCAATAAAGTTTCTCCCAATCGAAGAGCGGGCCTTCATCATCGTTGTAATCACGCCCCGCCCACCAATAAATTCCTGGGTGTGGGACAGTATCGTCTCCCCTGGGTTAATAAGTATTATCTTGTCATCCCCAGAAATTCCTTTAGTTGTGACAAAGCTGTCCGCTTCAGCCAGCACTGAGGAGGCCTTTTCTGCCGTCTGCGCCTCCCCCCAGACAGCTCTTACGTCCTGCTCATTCCAAGGATTATATATTGTTCTGCCGGACTTTGGTGCCTGCTCTCTGTAATAGTATTCACCAAGTCTCACATCGTAGCTGACTGTCCCAAGATTCTCCTTCTCAAATGGATCAATAATTACCCCACCAGACTCAATGTGTTCAAGGATTCTTTTGTCAGATAAAAGTGAAAAGCGTTCCCTCTCCGGATGTCTATCAATCATTGCCCTGGGCCTTTTTAACAGAGAGGAGGATAAAAAGCAATCAAAAATAAAGTGCTTAATTATTTTGGTGCGATCGCATCGGAATAATCAAAACCCGGTTGCACTTAAATAATATATATTAATGAAGTTTTTGGGGCTTTGGTGAAAAAACTTGCCGGGAGGATTTAGAATTACAATCCTCCCGGATAAGGTATGGGGGCAGAGGTTATTCACGATCTCGGTCTCGGATGGCCGAGGAAATCCTCTCCTCAACACCAACCAAGGCAAAAAAAGACCTAGGCCTACGAGTGCCACCACGATTGCCAGGGAACTGGTCGTAAACTCATCCTCTGGCACGAGAGAAGCCCCCAGCACTGCTACCAAAATCATGGCAATAGAAGCGACGTAGTGCATCTCTTTTTCTCCTCTCCCTAGCTTCCTATAGCCGATAGTATAACAGATTGCCTGTTGCGGGTCAAGTTGCGGCCTTTGGCTTTTTCCAGCTCGCAAAGTCACAGTCGGGGTAGCGGCTGCAACCGAAAAATTTACGGCCTTTGCCGGTTTTTTTGACTATAACGTCCCCTTGCTTATCTCCCAAGCGGCCTTTCTCCGCGCATTTGGGACATTTCAAGCCAATTTTTTCTAAGTATTTTTCAGTATGCTTACACTCGGGAAAACGGCCGCAACTTATAAACTTCCCAAAGCGGCCTGTTCTTATCACGAGCTCCCCTCCATGTTTAGCCCCACACTCCGGGCAAGCCCTGCCCAGTTTTTCAGCCGCTATTTTGACACGCGCGGACTCCCCCGCCTTCTCAAGTTTCTTCTCAAAAGGCTTCCAAAAGTCCTCTATTTCTTTGTTCCATTTGACGCCCCCCCCGGCAATCCCGTCAAGATTGCTCTCCAGCTTTGCGGTGAAGGCATAATCAAGGGTTTCGGGGAAATTGTCCATCAGGTAATCATTGACCGCCACACCGACCGATGTCGGGTAAAACTTGCGGTCTTCCTTCTCAACATAAGCGCGAGCCTGAATTGTCGAGATAGTTGGCGCATAAGTTGACGGCCGGCCAATCCCAAGCTTTTCGAGGGTTTTTACAAGCGAGGCTTCGTTGTATCTTGGCGGCGGCTGTGTAAACTTCTGCTCACTAAGCACTTTAATCAAAGAAAGCGGATCATTTTCACTTACGTCCGGTATTAACACTTCGGGAGTGTTATTCTTTGCAGAGGACAACTTCCTCCATCCGTCGAATTTTACAATCTGACCGACTGCGCGCAGTAAATATTCATCCGCCGCCACATCAATAGTCGTCCTGTCATAAACCGCGGGGTTCATCTGTGAAGCCACAAGTCGTTTCCAAATCAGCTCGTAAAGACGCGAGGCGCTGTGATCGGTGTTTGGTGTACGGCCCGCCCCGCGGCGAAGCTTTTCGGGGTGTACGGTGACGTCCGTGGGACGAATGGCCTCATGCGCTTCTTGGGCACTTTTTGATTTAGTCTTATAAATTCTCGGCCTTTCCGGAAGATATTTATCCCCAAACTCACGCTTTATATATTCGCGGGCCATGGAAAGCGCGGCGGCCGAAAGGTTGGTTGAGTCCGTTCTGTGATAAGTAATAAGCCCTTGCTCATAGAGTTTCTGGGCCGTGCTCATCGTGCGCTTTGCGGACCACCCAAACACGTTTGCCGCGGACTGGGTCATTGTGGAAGTGGTAAAAGGCGGATAGGGATTACTTTTTATCTCGCGCCTTTTTATCTCTGAAACTTTGTATTCAGCCTTCTCTAAATCGGCAATAATTTTATCCGCCTGCTCTTTATTTCTAACCTCCGCTTTCTTATCAGCAATCTTAACTAAGCGAACAGTGAACCGTGTTCGGTGTTTGGTGGAAGTGGCCACTATTGCGGAAATTTCCCAAAATTCAATCGGCTTGAAGGCCTCAATTTCCCGCTCCCGCTCGACTATCAAACGGACCACAACGGACTGCACTCTTCCGGCGGAAAGCCCCCGACGAACTTTTCTCCAAAGAAGAGGTGAGAGTTTGTATCCGACCAGCCTGTCAAGGACTCGTCTTGCTATCTGCGAATTTACAAGGTTGTCATCCACATCCCTGGGATGGGCAATGGCATGTTCAACTGCATTTTTTGTGATCTCATGAAACTCTATTCTTCGAATTTTTCCGGCTGTAGTCCGCTGGCCGTTGGCCGCAAGCGTTTCCTCTACGTGCTGAGCTATTGCCTCTCCTTCACGGTCCGGATCGGTTGCTATAAACACAACCTCCGCCTTTTTTGCCTCTTTTTTAAGTGAAGAAATAACCCTTTTCTGTTTTGATATAACCTGATAGTCGGGCTCAAAATTATTTTCTATATCCACACCGAGCTTGCTTTTGGGGAGGTCCTTTATGTGGCCCACCGTTGCCTCGACGGCATAACCGTTCCCCAAAAATCGGGAAAGTGTCCGCGCTTTGGTTGGTGATTCAACAATAATGAGATTCATAACAAAAATTATTCTAATGACTAATTGGTCTAATTGCTCTAAAAAATGACCAAATCACAAAATCCAATTACCAAACAAAATTCAATTTTCTAATTAAAAACATTTTTTGGTATTTGATGCTTGGTTATTGGTGCTTAATTAAGTCAATTCTATAAAATGGTGTCAAGGATGTCGTCCACACTCCGTGCAAGATGCGCTCCCTCCCGAATTAAATAATTGGGAGCCTCCGACAAAGGGGAATCAAGTTTCCCCGGAACCGCAAACACATGGCGACTTAAATTGGCCGCGTGGGTCGCGGTCGAAATTGTCCCCGACTTTCTCCTGCCCTCAACAACAAGAACCGCCCTTGAAAGCCCGGCTATAAGCGAGTTTCTGGCCAGAAAATTTTTTCCCAACGGTTTAGTGCCGGGGGGAAAAGCCGTAATCACGGCCCCGTTTGCGGCTATCTCCCGCGCAAGCTCTTTGTTTTCCGGAGGATATATTATATCAAGACCCGAGCCAAGAACGGCTATTGTCCTGCCACCCGCGGCAATGGCCGCTTTGTGGGCGGCTGTGTCTATCCCCCTCGCAAGCCCGGATATCACGGTAACCCTTCTTTTTGCAAGCCCGGCAGAAAAGCGCTTTGCCATTCTCAGCCCATACTCGCTTGGCGTCCGTGTGCCGACAATGGCCACAGCAAGCTCATCCCCGTCTATTATCTCACCCATAATGTAGAGGTCTTTATCTGTTTTCATGGAACCAAAAGTCAAGTATCGCCCGCGCAATAGGCGCGGCTACCCGTGAGCCCTCTCCGCCGTTTTCTACAAGAACCGTGAGGACTATACTCGGATTTTGGGCGTCAAACACGCTAAACCACGCATGGGGGCTTGCCGCATCAAACGTCTCCGCCGTCCCGGTCTTACAAGCCACCACAGGCTCAAAGTTAAAAAACGGATACGCCGTGCCTCCCTCGGAACACGCGGACACCATTCCATTTTTTACCATACTCAGGTTCGTCCGGCTGACGGAAACTCTCTCACAGCTCTCTCCCGTATCCGAATTTATAAAGGGCCTGCAAAGCTTCCCGCCGTTTGCAACCGCCGCGATGGAAAGATTGACCTGAAGGGGGGTCGCCGCGACATCCCCTTGGCCTATGGCAAAGTGATAGGTATTACCCAGAAACCACCTGTCCCCTTTAACCGCCCTTTTCCAAGCGGGGCTTGGGACGGTTCCCTCTGCCTCCCCCGGGATATCTATACCTGTGGGCTTCCCATATCCCAGAGACCCGGCCCACTCGGCCAATTTATCAGGACCGACAAAAGCTCCCACCTCGTAAAAAAACGTGTCGGTCGAGCGTGCAATTGCGCGCTCAAGCCCGATGACTCCCTCCAGTCTCCCGAACTGAGTGAAGTACCAGTTAGTATAATCAAACCCGTTTACGCTTATCACTCCTCTGTCTTCATAGGTATACTCCCCGTCTATTTTGTCTTCTTCAAGAGCCGCAAGAGAAGTAACTATTTTGAACACGGAGCCCGGATGATACACGCCGGAAATGGCCCTGTTGAAAAGGGGAAGGTCGCCTCGAGAAAGATAGTCTTTGACGTTTTTAGGATTATACGAGGGGCTTGAATAAAGAGAAAGCACCTCTCCTTCCGGCGTGGTCGCAACAACCGCCACTTTTCTCGAGCGCGCAAATTCATCACTGGCATCCTCGAGATCAATTGTGCCAACCGTCTCCGCTATCTTTTTTTGAAGCGCAGGGTCTATTGTTGTGTGAATGTCTCGCCCTTTCTGCGGCAACTTCCTGCCCAGCACCCTAAGCTTTCTCCCAAAAGTATCCACCTCCACAAGCTCGGCTCCCATTGTTCCACGGAGCCGGCAGTTATACTCCTGCTCAAGGCCCGTCCTCCCCATCATCTCGGAAAGCGCCACAGCCTCTTTCCCGACGCATCCGGCCATAACCCGCCCAACTTCTTCGGTATCCGCCTCGCCCAGAAACCCTATCACATGAGCCAGATTTTCACCGAGAGGATAGACCCTTTCCCACTCGGTAATTGTCTCCTCTGTCCCGTTTTCTACCTCCACTTTCACAAGACCGTCTTCGGAGGACTTGATCACCTTTTTGATTGCTTTGTTGTCCGCCAAAAGCGTCCCGTCTCGGGCAAAGATTTTCCCCCTCGGAGCCATTATCGGGATTTCGCGAATGCGATTCTCATCGGCCAAACTTCTGTAATAGGCGCCCTTAATTATTTGAAGCTCGGTAAGGCGCGCTATAAAAATCACAAACACCAAAAGAAGAAGCCCCCGAAAAAACCACGCCAGCCAGCTTGAATATGTTTGTTTGAACTCGGAATAGCTTTCCATTATTTAAGTCCGGAAGTTACGTGAATTTTGGAAAGAAGCGCCGAGTTCTCCAGCAAAATCCCGCAACCTCTGGCAACGCTTGTTATCGGGTCGTCGGCCACATGCACCTCGGTCTTTGTCTCCTCCGCGATTGCCTCCCTGAGCTTCGGAATGAGAGCCCCGCCGCCCGCCAGAACAATTCCCTTATCCATAATATCGCCGATTAGCTCCGGCGGCGCCTCCTCGAGCGTATCCTTGACGTGCCCTACAATTTCGCGAATTATCGGTGAAATCGCTTCACGAACTTCGACACTTGACAGCTTAAGAGAGCGGGGAAGGCCCGTCTCAAGATCCCTGCCGCGGACCGTAAAAAACCGCTCACGCTCGAGCTCTCGCGCGGACGCGAGGTTTATTTTGATCTCTTCGGTTGTTGCCTGACCCAAAAGAATTGAATATTTCAGGCGAAAATATTTCATAATTGCCTCGTCCATTTCGTCTCCGGCAACCCTAATTGAGCGCCCTAACACAATGCCCCCAAGAGAGATAATCGCTATTTCGGTCGTCCCGCCTCCTATGTCAACGACAAACGAGCCGCTTGGGTCAATGACCGGAATACCCGCGCCAATTGCGGCGGCCATCGGCTCCTCGACAAGATATGCCTTTCTTGCTCCTGCGTCCACGGCGGCATCGGCGACTGCGCGCCGCTCCACCTCGGTCACCCCGGAGGGAATGCCTATTATTACCCTTGGTCTTGGCACTTTTGGTATGATACTGCCGCTCTCGTGGACCTTCCTGACATAATGCGCAAGCATAGCGGCCGTCGCGTCAAAATCCGCTATAACCCCGTCTTTTAGAGGCCTTATCGTCTCAATCGTGGCGGGAGTCCTTCCCTCCATTTTTTTTGCCGCAGTCCCTATGGCCAGCACCTCGCGGCTTTTCTTGTGCCTTGCCACAACCGAGGGTTCACGGATTGCAATGCCCTTTCCTGCCACATAAACTAAGGTATTGGCAGTGCCCAAGTCAATTCCTATGTCATGGGAGAAAAGCCCAAAAAAACGATTAATCATTTTGCATGAAGTATACTACAAGCATTGAGAGGGTTTTTGCTGCTGTTTTTTTTCTCGTCCCCTTGATATTTTTCCCAAAAACAAGCGAGGTTTTTGAATTCAATAAACTGCTGGCCGTCTATGTTGGCACCATTGCCATAGTCTCCGTGTGGGCCCTTGAGATGATATCGGAAAGGCGCTTTGTTTTGAGGCGGACCTTCCTTGACATACCCATTTTGATTTTTCTTTTTTCCCAGTTAATCTCAGTCATTTTATCAATAGACCCACGGACTTCGTTTTTAGGATATTACTCTCGCTGGAATGGGGGCTTTTTGTCCCTCGCCGCCTACGCTGTCCTTTACTGGGCATACGTCACCCACGTTGACGGAGAAGGCGTCAAAAGACATGTAAAAGTCCTTCTTTTTAGCTCAGTTGTTGCCGCCCTTTGGGCCATATCCGAACATTTTGGAGCAAGTCCAAGCTGTATTTTTATAACGGGTGAGTTCAATAACAACTGTTGGGTGCAGGACGTACAGTCACGGCCCTTCTCCACTTTTGGTCAGCCCAACTGGCTTGCGGCTTGGCTTGTGGCCATTATTCCATTGACGTGGGCCGCCAAATTCATAAATCTTAAATCTAATCTCTTAAATCAAGTATTTTACGTTATCGCCTCGGCGATTCTCTTTGCAGCACTTTTGTACACAAATAGCCGATCCGGTCTTTTGGGGTTTGCCGTGGCTTTCGGCACTTTCTGGGGATTTAATTTCATTTTCAACTTCAAAGGGTCCGTCAAAAAGTTTCTAATTTATGTGGCACTCTTCTCAGCTTTATTCCTGCTGGCCAATGGTCCGGAGCTATTGGGCCGTCTTCCCGGTCCCGCGGACTCCGGGACCAGACCGGTTCAATCGCAGGTTCAAGCAGAAACCGTACTTCAAACGGGGGGCACGGAAAGCGGGGACATCAGGCGCATAGTCTGGCGGGGAGGCGTAGATCTTTGGCGAGCCTACCCCGTTTTCGGCACCGGAGTCGAAACCTTCGCGCTCTCCTATTATCAGACCCGGCCGGCGGAGCACAATCTCACGAGCGAATGGAATTACCTCTATAATAAAGCCCACAACGAATACTTAAACTTTGCGGCAACAACGGGGACAGTCGGACTCTTGGCTTACCTGACATTAATTATTTTTTCTCTGCTACAAATTTCTAAGAACAAATTTCTAATTGATCTAAATAAATCTCAATTAAAAAATCCTAAAACCAATCATTCCTTAGAGCAATTAGGTCAATTAGAAATTAGAAATTTCCGAACTGCTCTGCTGGCCGGTTTTGCCAGCATCCTCGTCACCAATTTCTTCGGCTTCTCGGTCGTTCCGACAGCGCTACTTTTTTTTCTTTTTCCGGCGATGGCATCATCAGTAAACGGTAATCAGAAATTAGTAATCAGTAAAATAAAATTCAACAACTACCAGAAAGCCCTCGCCGCCGTGGTTTTACTAATTACTAGTTACTTGTTACTTGTTACCGTCCGTTACTGGCGGGCCGATTACAATTTTGCCCAAGGGCATGTTGCCAAAGCGGTCAAGGCGTTTCCAAATGAGCCGACTTACAGGATAGAGCTCGCCCGTTTGAGTGCCCAAGACGGGGACGTAGGCGCGGCTATTTCGGAATTGCGGAGGGCCAAGTCTCTCTCGCCAAAAAATGTAAAATTTCTCAAAATGCGCGTGGATATTCTGATAGACATTGCCAAAACCGGCCATTTTGAGGTTCTCCCTCTTGTCCTTGAAACGCTCGAGGAGCTGACGACGCTTGCCCCGACGGATCCCTCTGTTTATTACGAAACGGGCATCGCCCATGGAGTTTTGGGAAACGAGGACGAGGCCATTGCGGCGCTTGACAGGGCGCTTGGGCTCAAGCCGGATTATGGAGCCGCAAAGCGCCTCAAGGAAATAATTCTTGAACCCGAATAGTATACTACGGGTTATGGTGAAAAAAATCATACAAGTCACAGATCCTGAACTCCGAAAAAAATCCCGGAGGGTTTACAAAATTGACAAAAAAACAGCCGCCGTGATAGAAGACATGAAAGACACTCTTTGGGCCCAAGATGATCCGGAGGGCGTGGGTCTTGCCGCACCGCAAATAGGAAAAAAGCTAAGAATTTTTTTAATAAGATACAAAAAGCTCGACCAAATATTCATCAACCCGGAAATTATTAATACCCGCCGTACACAGTACGCTGTGCACCGATCACCAGATAATCCTCCTCTCGAGGGGTGTTTGTCTTTGCCTCATTACTATTCTCCAATTGAGAGAGAAAATTACGTAAAACTCAAGTTCACGAACGAAAAGGGCAAAATCCGTACGGAAGAGTTCAGAGGCTTTTACGCTCAAATTGTACTTCACGAGATGGATCACCTTGATGGGATAATTTTTGTTGACCGCGCGCTTGAGCAAAAAAAAGGGCTTTACCATTTTGACGGCAAAGAGTGGGAGGAGGTGGAGCTCGCGCAGTCATGAAAGCTAAATCATCATTCAGATTGGTTTTCTTTGGTACGCCGGAATATGTATTGCCAATTTTCAAGGCCCTTCACAAAGAGTACGGCTGGCGCGGGAAGCGGGCTATCGCGGTCGTTACTCGGCCTCCGAAAAAAGCGGATAAGACGGGATTTATTACCCACTCCCCGGTAGACAACTGGGCATATAAGCGCGATTTGCCGGTAATTTATCGGCCCGGGGACGCGCCGGAGGCCGACCTTGGAATACTTGCCGCATACGGGAAAATTATTCCAAAAGAAACGATTGAGAAATTTAAGTACGGGATATTAAATATTCACCCATCACTGCTTCCCAAGTATCGCGGCGCCTCGCCGGTGCAGGGAGCCATAGCAAATGGAGACAAGTTCACGGGAGTCACCGTTATAAAAATAGACGAAGAGCTCGACCACGGGCCAATTGTTTCAAGTTTCAAAGAGAAAATATTGCCCGACGAGACGGCTGAGGAGTTAAAAGCCCGGCTCTTTGAGCGCTCGACGGAATTTGTCACGGCCTTAATTCCAAATTATCTGGCGGGAAAGGTCAACATAAAGCCGCAGGACCACAAATTTGCTACTTTCACCAAAATCCTCAAAAGAGAAGACGGATTTATAGAGGCCGCTACGCTTTCCCATGCAATGAAGGGCGTGGGCTCGGAAAAAATATACAATTTATACAGGGCGATGCATCCATGGCCCGGCATTTGGACCAAAGTCCAGACGCAAATTCCAAATAACAAGCGCCAAATTCCAAAACGCCTAAAAATTCTGAAAGCTCATCTTTCACCGGATACGGATCACCGTACACTGGTCACCGACTGTGTCCAACTTGAGGGGAAAAGTCCCGTTAGCTGGGAAGAGTTTAAGAAGGGTTACCCCGGGGCTACCTTAGACTGAGATAAAGCTCTGCTTGGCGTCAAATTTGCGGCGCTTTATACAGCTGGCGCACATTAGCTCCCCATCCCTTTTCTGGAGGTTGGGCTTAAAAGTCCTAAGAGTCACCGGCGCCCTTTTTTTCCATCGCTTTCCCGCCACACCCCTGCGGTGCGACTTCGATCTTCCAAATTGTGTGTGTTTTCCGCAAATACTGCAAATTGCCATGGTTAGTAAATTTTTTTACACTTGGTAATTATCAACCTGTGATATTATACTCACAGGACAGGCTTTTTACAAATGATTAACTCTTTAGCAAACAGCCCCGCTTTCTTTTTAGTGTGGATTTTGGCCATTCTCACGGCAATTTCCGTGCATGAATTTGCCCATGCGTTTGCCGCCGACAGATTTGGAGACCCGACCCCAAGAATGCAGGGTAGGCTGACGCTTAACCCCCTCGCCCACCTTGATCCAATAGGAACACTGCTTCTCATTCTTGTTCGTTTTGGCTGGGGGAAGCCCGTGCAGTTTGATCCCTATAATCTTCAAAATCCAAGGCGCGACGCGGCAATTATATCCTTTGCGGGGCCCCTCAGTAACATCATTCTTGCCGTCATTTTGGCCGTCATTTTGAGAATATTCTCATCTCCTTTTTCTCCTCTCTTTTTTCTTGCCGCACTCATCCCTCCTTTCGTGATAATTAACATTGTGCTGGCCGTCTTTAATCTCATTCCCATTCACCCGCTGGACGGAGGCAAAATTTTAGTGGGGGTTCTGCCGGAGGAAAACGCCCGTGAGATGGACGCTTTTCTCCACAGATACGGAATGATGATTCTTCTTATTTTTATCTTTCTTCCTCTGGGTGGAAGCACTCCGGTGAACGCATTTGTTTTCCCCATAGTCAATTTTATTTCGAGACTGCTTTTGCCCGTGATGGTATAATAGGGTCAGACCCTGCAAAAGGGATAAAGGCTAGTACATTTCCTGACTAAAAGTACAAAATAGGGTGCCCGTCTGACGGGCCAAGGAGCAGAGTTCCTGCACCTCGTGGGCGCAGGGTAGCTTACCCACCTGGAAACACTCCAGGAAATGTCTTGACCCCCCTTTGCGGGGTCTTTAGTTGGCTTCGCTTCCACTCCATAATTTGATATACTTTTGGTGCGTTCCCGCCGAAGTAGCTCAGTTGGCCAGAGCAGCTGTTTTGTAACCAGCAGGTCGTGGGTTCGAATCCCACCTTCGGCTCACAAAACAAATTGAAAGTTTGTTTTTGCTGGGATGGCAGAGTGGTCAAATGCATTCCGGTGTAACCGGAACGCCCGGTTTGCAATGCCAAGGTGACGGAGTGGTCAAATGCATTCCGGTGTAACCGGAACGCCCGGTTTGCAATGCCAAGGTGACGGAGTGGTCAAATGCATTCCGGTGTAACCGGAACGCCCGGTTTGCAATGCCAAGGTGACGGAGTGGTCA
>Ga0210057_1000623_pt1 | contig 58164 bp, 47 predicted proteins | sample CryGeyCG2114_010_2_FD_183968 | JGI IMG/M metagenome (GOLD analysis project Ga0210057, IMG submission 183968) | Groundwater microbial communities from aquifer - Crystal Geyser CG10_big_fil_rev_8/21/14_0.10 (SPAdes) (version 2) | ecosystem: Environmental > Aquatic > Deep subsurface > Groundwater ...
CTGCTAAGAAATATTCAGTTCCAACAGAAAGAGATCGAATCGTAATAGTATTTTCTGATTTATCAATTGTCTTTCGTTGGATATAGCGTCCTGATGTTGTTCCATAATAGACATTGTATCCTTTCATCTGATTAGAATTCAGAGGATTCCATGATAGGAAGATTGCACTACCATCTGTTGTGGCACGGACATTTTGAATCTGAAGTAGTGAAAAAGCAGTCCTACCTGTTTCAGATGGAGTAGGATTTGAATGAGGAGTGTCAGTTGGTACGTCTTCCGGTATATTTTGCACTGAATTTTGTTCTAGCTCTTGTTGATCTGAAAGGCTAGGGATACAGATACCGCTTCCACAAAGACCGCTTTCACATTGATTATCTGTAATACAGCTATCGCCATTTGGAAGTTTGCTGTTCGATTCAGCACACATGCCATTTATACAAATATCTGATGAGCAATCTGCATTACTAATACAAGAATTTTCTGGCATTGGTAGACCATTAAATGGATTAACATCAGTTGTATCTTCTGTTGAAGATGTTTCCTCTTCTTGTATTGAAGATTCTGAATCTTCTGCAAAGACAACAAGAAGTACTCCAGGATCATTTTCGAGAATGTATGAATCTTCAGAGCCATCTTTAGCCATAATCACAGTGTGTCCATCGAGTTGAGGATCATGGAATGTAATTGGTGTCTTGCCTACATTGGTATTAAGGACGGTAAATTGAAGTCGTGCAAACATCACATTTTTTGTTTTAGGCTCTTTCTCGTCAGAACTTGCGCCCATTTTTGCGTATCCTTCATCATTTGAAAAGACACTTTCGCCTGGTGTTATGACAGGAAATGCAGAGTGTATTTCAATGCTATCACCACGCAAAACATCAGGATCATATGAGAGCCATGCACGCGCACGAGAGATCTCCTGTTCTGATGGATTTTCAATGACGATATCGATATCAAGAATGTCTCCTTCACGGAGAGGGCGAGTCTTTAGTGTCTGGGGGTCATGAATATCAAATTCAGTACAGGTAATACTTTTCCGACCCTCACCAGTATCTGCAACGATGCCAGGACTAGGGATAGGACCAAGAGCCCATGTGTCATCTTCTTTTTCATCACCTGTTCGAAGGTCACAATGAGGGTAAAACTCAAATGTCGCATCCATTGTGGTAGCAAATGATTGCTGCGGTAGTGCAGTACAGAGTATTGCAATAGTGTAGAGGCAGAGCCCGAGCCAATGCTGGTATGTATTTCTCTTCATAAGAATAATGATTACTGCAAAGAAAGGATGGAGAGAATCCGAATAGCATCGTCTACTGTAAGAGCACCATCAGAGTTTGGATCAGCAAGAAGCTGGTCTGGACTTGCAGGTGCGTATCCCTGCGCAATCTCAAGAATGAGAATTGCATCAGCAATATCTACAGTACCGTTACCATCCATATCTCCAGCCTGCATCGTACCCCCTGCTTCAATAAGATGAATGGGTTGTACATTGCCTGCAGTGTGAAGGCCGATGACGAAGGAGCTTACGAGGCACAATGTGCTAAGGCTCAGAAGCTGAATATTCCTTCGAATGTAGTGTGGGTATTTGATGTACATATCGTATTATTATAGCTCAAAATAGACTTTTCTACGAGAGTGGATAAGTTGCAAAGAAATAATAATATGTTCTAAGTATAATACTGATATGATACACTCATAACCTCTATGTCTCAGATATTCTTATTAACTGGCGAAAACCTTTACCAAATAGCGGAAGAACAAAAACGATGGATTAATAATTTTACAGAGAAATTTGGTGATGAAAATATTATGAAGTTGCAGGCAAAAGGCCTGAAAGTATCTGCACTACTGGATGCATTGGCTACATCACCATTTATTGCAGAAAAGAGACTAGTAGTCCTTGATGGTATTCCAAAGATGGAAAAGGAACATATGAAACAGATTGATAATGTTATTCATCCTGCAGTTATTCTATTGATTGTGGAATCAAAACCAGACAAGCGTCTCAGTGCTACAAAAGAGATACTCGTTAAAGCAGAGGTGAAGACATTTCCTGTTATCCATGGTGCGAAGCTTGCCAGTTGGGTGGAAGAAACCGCAGCGTATTTTGGTGCCCGGATTAGGAGATCTGAAATCCAGTTTTTGATTGATCATGTTGGAGAAGATCAAATGTTACTATTTTCAGAAATACAGAAGATTGCTACATATGCATATGGAAGAGAGATTTCACGAGATGACATTAATCTTTTGGTAATGCTTAGCGCAGAGCAAGCAGGATGGAAGCTCATGGATTTAATGGCTGCTGGTAATTCTCATGGGGCACTTACATTCGCTAGAGAACTTATGAACAGAGGAGAAAGCCCGTATGGTTTATGGAGTAGAATGACATGGATTATCGCTCAACTTGTGCTCGTTACTGCGTGTGTACAGGATGGAGACTCACATCCTGCATCAATAGCAAAAACCGCAGGAGTCCCTTTTCCAACAGCGCGAACACTAGTTCCTCTCGCAAAGAAGATGGATTCAGCAAGACTTGCATCAATAGTCGATCGCTTCACAGACGCAGATATTGCGTTAAAAACAGGAGGGTATAGATCAACAGTTGATGCAACAGATGAAATAACTGCCCTCATAGATAGTTGCATTATGTGTACGTGCTAATTAGAGATCTTCAATTTTCTTAAGAAGATCTTCAGAGACTATTTCATCTTTTGATTCAAAATTTTCTTCTCGTCTTTTTCGTTCCTCTCTCTTTTTTTGCATATTCAGTTCGGTGTTTTTAATATGCTCAGATTGTTCTTCAGGAGTGAGTTTTTTTGCATATTTTTTATCAATTGCAGCGAGTTGAACCTTTTCATTTGTTAGAATGTCATGAAGGTTCTTCATTTGTTCAGGTGTCATTATTGGCAAGATATTTATCCAATACTGACGCTCTTCATTATTCATGCTTTCAGATGAAACAATCATTTCCACAAGTTCTGGGAACGTTTGTTTCGTTTCATCTGAAATAGTAAGTTCTGCAGAAGTCATTACGAGTATTATAGCACTATTATGCTACTTTGATCACCTCGTATTTGTATGGACCAGCAGGGGTCTGAACATCCACAATGTCACCCTTCTTTTTACCAAGGAGAGCCTTTCCAACAGGAGACTCATTACTAATCTTATTTTCATGAGGGTTTGCTTCTGTTGAACCAACAATCATGTATGCAACAGGATCATCACCATCAGTTTTATTTTTAATAGTAACTGTTTTTCCAATCTGGATAAGGTCACCACCTGTTGTTGATTTTTTATCAGAGATGATTTTTGCACTCTTGATCATTTGCTCAACTTCCATGATGCGTCCTTCAGTAAAGGCTTGCTCATTCTTTGCTTCTTGGTATTCAGAGTTTTCTGAAAGGTCTCCATAGGAGATCGCTTCTTTCAATCGGTCTGCAACTTCTTTTCGACGAACTGTCTTTAAATTCTCAAGTTCATCTTGAAGTTTTTTCAAACCTTCTTTTGTAACAAGTGTCTGATCCTCTTCGATAATTACTGCATCATCATCTTTTTTGGCCATGGAAAACATTGGTAAGGGCTAAAATCCGTGTAAGCATAGGAAATTAGGCCCAATCAGGCAATAAAAATCCCTCTTTATGCCTTATGATTGAGTAGATTTGGCCACGCTAGAATTGGCAGATTATCGACATCCTCTCTACAAATAGCCTCTATTATGCGTTTTGCAAGCTGAACGTTCGTAATGAGGGGAATGCCATTATCAGTTGCAAGTCGACGGATAAAGTAGCCATCTGTCTGTTCCGTACCTCTGGAATGTGTTGGAATATTGATAACGAGGTCTATTCTCTTCTTTTCAAGGTATTCTCTGATATTTGGGTCCCGTGGTTCAGAGACTTTATGAAGCATCGCACAAGGAATACCGCGAGACTCAAGGAATTCATGTGTCCGCTTTGTTGCAAAGAATTTATAGTCTCTTTGGTGAAGGTCTTGAATATTGCTTAGCATATCCACTTTATCTTCTATACGCCCAATAGTGATTAAGATGTTCTTCTTAGGAATCTTGAACCCAACGGCGAGCATTGCAGTAAGTAACGCTTGTTCTGCATTATTTCCAAAACATGCAACTTCGCCTGTACTTGCCATTTCAACGCCCAATCGAGGGTCTGCACCTTTGAGTCTGCTAAAGCTAAACTGAGCTGCTTTTACACCTACATGGTCAAGATCTAGTGTTTGATACTGCTTGTCGGTATCTGCTTTTCCAATAAGAGCCTGTGTAGCAATGGTGATAAAGTTTTCACCAGTAACTTTACTAGCAAAAGGAAAACTACGGCTAGCACGGAGGTTACACTCAATAACTTTAAGTTTGTTGTTCTTTGCAAGGAATTGAATGTTGTATGGCCCAGAGATTTCAAGAGCAGATCCAATCTCCTTTGCAATTGCTTTTACTCTACGAACTGTTTCAAGGTTGATACGTTGTGGTGGGAGCACAATAGTGGCATCACCAGAGTGAACACCTGCATTTTCAATGTGTTCTGAAATTGCATAAATAAGAAGCTTTCCGTTTTGGGCAACACCATCAAATTCTATTTCTTTTGCACCTTGCTCAAATTTCGACACAACAATCGGTGCTTCTTTATTTACGAATGCAGACTGCTCAACATATGCAGAGAGGTCTTCATCAGAATGAACAACTGCCATCGATGCTCCAGAGAGTACATAGCTAGGACGCACAATAACTGGATAGCCGACGCTTTCCGAGAATGCCAATGCATCTTCGAGTTCTGTGAACTCCTGCCATTCTGGTTGGTCGATAGTATGCTCATCAAGAAGAGAACTAAACTTATGTCTATCTTCAGCGTTATCAATATTTTTTGGAGATGTTCCAAAGATAGGAATCCCTGCAGTGGCAAGTTTTGGAGCAAGATTGTTTGGAATCTGTCCCCCCATCGAAACGACAACACCTTCTGGATGTATCTGATCGATGATATCTCGAACACGTTCTTCATTGAGCTCATCAAAGAACAGAGCATTGCATTCATCGTAATCTGTACTTACTGTCTCTGGGTTACTGTTAATCATAGCAACAGAGTATCCTTGCTTTTGCATCTCGTGCGTTGCCTGAACACAGCACCAATCAAACTCTACAGATGAACCAATGGAGTATGGCCCACCACCAAGTACAAGTGCTCTTTTGTCTGTAGTATCAAATGCAATGTCGTGCTCAGTACCATGGTATGTGAGGTAGAGGTAATTGGTATGAGCAGGGAATTCACCTGCAAGTGTATCGACCTGTTTTATATATGGAACAATACCTTCTTGCTTGCGAAATGTTCGAACAGCTTCTGCATTTTCTTCTATGCTGTATGCGATACCCTCATCAGAGAACCCTGCTTTCTTAGCTCGACGTAAGAGTTCTACACTTGGCATTTTTCCATGAGTTTCAAGTTCATTTTGAATAAGAGCAGCATGGCGAATGCGTTCGAGAAACCACATATCTATACCTGTTGCGATATTAATCTGCTCTGGAGTCCACTTTTCACGCAAGGCTTCCGCAACAGCAAAGATGCGCCTTGGAGTCGGCCTCTTTACTTCTGCATCAATATCATCAAAAGGAATAGTCTGAGGGAATAATCCCTGAGAGCCAATATTAAGCATTCGCATTGCTTTCTGCATTGCCTCCTCGAATGTGCGGCCAAGTGCCATGACCTCTCCAACAGATTTCATTTCACTTGTTACTTTATCTGAAACAAAACGGAATTTCTGCAGATCCCAACGAGGAACTTTTACTGCAACGTAATCCAGTGAAGGCTCGAAATCTGCACTTGTTATTTCCGTAATTGCGTTGCGTAGCTCTGGAAGGCTGTAGCCAAGTGCTAGTTTTGCCGCAACAAATGCGAGAGGGTACCCTGTTGCCTTCGATGCAAGTGCAGAACTTCTACTCAGACGTGCGTTGACTTCGATAACTCGGTACTTACGGGACTTTGGGTCAAGTGCATATTGAATATTGCATTCACCAACAATCTGTAGATGTCGAATAACTTTTAAGGCAATATTTCGAAGCATTTGATACTCGTTGTTGTCGAGGGTTTGGCTAGGAGCAACAACGATAGACTCTCCAGTATGGATACCAAGAGGGTCAACGTTTTCCATATTACAGACTGTAATACAGTTATCGTATGCATCGCGTACTACTTCGTACTCAATCTCTTTCCATCCAGTAAGGTCTTCTTCAACAAGAACTTGATGTGATTCTACGAATGCAACCTTACAAATATCAATAAGCTCTGCTTCGTTCATCGCACGGCCACTTCCTTTTCCTCCAAGGGCAAATGCAGCTCGGATAATCACAGGATACCCGATCTCTTTTCCAGCCTTAAGAGTTTCATCCATGCTCTCGCAGGCAAAGCTTTTTGGGACATCAACATTGATAGATTTAAGCTCTGCATTAAATGCAGCTCTGTCCTCTGTAAGGTTGATACTATGTACACTTGTTCCAAGAACAGCTACGTTGTGCTTTTCTAGGACGCCACTTTCTTCAAGTGCGACTCCACAGTTCAGTGCAGTTTGGCCTCCAAAGCTCAGTGCAATAGCATCTGGGTTTTCCTTTTCAATAATGCGTTCTACAAAATTTGGTGTAACTGGTTCGAAGTATACTTTATCTGCAAGCCCCCAACTTGTTTGGTTTGTTGCAATATTTGGATTGATCAGAATGACTCGTTTCCCTTCTTCTTTGAATGCCTTAATTGCTTGGCTTCCAGAGTAGTCAAATTCTCCTGCCTCTCCAATCTTCAATGCACCAGATCCAAGAAGAAGGATAGTCTTTATAGCATCGGAATTTATGGAAAAAGCCTCTCCTTCGCCCTTTCGGGCTCCAGATGAGCCAGTGCTATTCCCTGTATCCATGTTCCGATGGAGCCTACCTATCTATCCACCGCTCGGCAAGTAGTTTGTGCAAAAGTCTGTTTAGACGTACCATGATGTCCATGCGAAGAAACGTATGGATAATATTTTTGGCTTTAAATATGGTTTCTCCTGTTGTGTATGCTGGTGAGTGGGAAAAGTTAATAACAGATATAGAGCTTTACGAGGATGTCATAAAATTGGATGCATCATTCGCGGATCAAGACATAAAAGATGCAGAACGAGAATCGCAAAAAGAACTATTTCCTGTCGATGAAGAAGAAGAGGATCCGACAGACTCTTTTGATCTAAGTGATACACATGTCACAATAAAAGTTGATGGTGTACCAGTGCGCCTAAACGATGTTCCACTATTTGAGTGGTTCGCTCCATATATTCGAGACGCTGCTGAACGTAATCTTATTTCTGGATATAGAGATACTCACAATAGGCCGACAGGAGAATTTGGCCCTGCAGATAGTGTTACAATTGAGCAGCTAGCCAAAATGGCAACTCTTGCAGCACGCATTGATATGTATACGTGTGATAACACAATAAAAAATGAATCTGTAATGGGGCGTTGGTCAGAACGGTATATTCAGTGTGCAGAAAACCGTAAGTGGGCTATTTTTTCCGAAGGGACTGTAGATGTGACTCGTCCAGCCACAAGAACTGACGTGGTAGTTACCGTATTGCAGGCATTTGGTGCGCGTATTTCTCCTCGGTCTGGAAGTGTATTTAATGATGTCACAACAGTTACCCCATATGCAGCAGCAATAGAGACCGCTGCAGGGAAGGGGATTATTGCAGGGTACAGTGATGAACTCGGAAATCCAACAGGCCTCTTTGGACCAGAGGATTCTGTCAATAGAGCAGAAACAGCAAAAATATTTTCTCTTGGCTTTCAGGTCTACGGAAACTAAACGTGCTGCCTGTTTGTGTGACGCATCTCCCTTTCAAGATGTGCTTTTGGTGAAGAGTATTTCATAACAATAGAACCCATAATGAGGAATCCTGCTCCAACAATATGATACCAATAGATGGCCTCACCAAGGTGTAAGTGCGCAAATACTAAACTCCCAACAGTGATAAGTGGAAGAAGAAGTGATACAGTATGCACTTCTAGTCTCTCAACAGCTTCATAGAATCCAAACATATACAGAAATCGAGCAATAAAGCCATACCCAAGAAGTGACCCTAAAAGTGCAAGTGGGAAGGATCGAATTTCATGAATAATCACCGTTTCTGTAAAAGGTGAAAATAAAAAGAAAAATGATATAGCAATCATACCTCGTACACAGAGCACAACTTCTGAGTGAAGCTTATGAAGTTTTACTTTAAATATAATTCCACCTATAGCATAAACAATAGCGCCAGAAAGAACGAGGAGGTCTCCAGGTGCTATTGTCAAACTTCCTTGAAAACCACGCAAAGCAACAATGCATATACCAATAGTCATACATAGGAGTGCGAACATGTCTGTCCGTGTGATTTTTTCTTTAAGAAAGATTGCCGCATAGATAAAGAGGAAAAAGCTGTAGCTTCGTAAGTAGAGCTCTGCATTGACCGCTTGGGTCATATGAAGCCCCGTAAAGACCAGTATTGGAGCAACAATACTATTGGTAAATCCAACGAGTAGAAGTGCTGGAATATATTTCTTTTTAATAGAAAGAACTTCCTTTAAAAGAGGGAAAAACCCAAATGATAAGATAGTAAAAGTGAGAACAATCATTTCACTTAAAACAAGTAGTGAAAGAGGGGAGAACGCTGTGCTTAATTCTTTTGCGAATGTGGTGGATGTCGAACCAGCAATGATTGCACCAAATAGCATAATCCAACCAACTGTGGTCACTCTTGCTCGTCTGTCTGTGCCTAGAAACGGCAATGATAATGTTTTTGAGTACATAATGTGTGTTTCTTTATATATTATAACATATAAAGATATATTTGGCTATACTCAAAAACTTGGTACCGCAGACTGGAATCGAACCAGTACGGGCTAATGCCCAAGGGATTTTAAGTCCCTCGTGTCTACCATTCCACCACTGCGGCTATATGAAAAAGATCATCGCTATTCTAAAGAAGCAATCCATTCTATGAAAGGTATTCTCTTTAGATTGGTAGAGCCGATGGTAAGGCATCTTGAACAGTGCGTGTTTCTTTTTCTCCAACTTGAAGGGCAACTCCTGTAACAGAATCCACCTCTTGTGATTGAACAATAAGACGACGAAGCGTGGTACCGACTGGCGTGCATGTCATCATAGTTGAGACACGTTTATTGGTAGGCTGGTCTAAGACAGTAACATCAGATGGCTTTACTTCTTTTTTACTCATGACGACATAACGATGTTTATCACCGCCATAATACACCCAATATTCATCACCAATTTCCAGCTCATGTAGTCTCGCAAAAATAGTTTTAAAGTTTCCATCTGCCCATGGGTAATACGAGCTGTGACCAGTAATAAAGAAGTTCCCAGCCTGTCCAGGCCTTGCTGTTCCTGGGTAATGAACTACACCATGTTGTAGGGCATCTTGAATGTCTTCTTCAACACCTTCCCAGTCTTCTTTGAGGAGAGAGTTATAGGAAGGGGTAACAAGAGGCACGTTTAGGCCAAGCTTTGGGATGATAACTCTATTTTCTGGTGGTCCAACATTTGGGAGATAGCTGAGTAAATTTCCTTCTTCACGTCCTGCGGTCGCAAGCATAGGGCTTTTCATAAGCTTATCTTTTAGGGCACTATCAATATCAGAAACAGAGCCATTCGCAGTTGAGATGCGCTCTACAGGGTCGAGATACGGAGTGATAATCTGATAGAAGCTTTGATAGTTGAGTGATACAAAGAGTCCTACAAAAATCGCTGAGAAGGTCCCTCCAAAACGAATTGCATCAAGCATGAAGAGCGTTCCGCGATTGTACTTCTTTGCAGAGTTGTTTTTGCGCATCACCCATACTGGTTGTGAAAGGAAAGACCATAAGGATTTCATTCCTTGAATTACTGCTTTTTGAATATCAGACAAATGAAACGTTGCTCTATGATAGCTATGAACATATTGATTTTTTCCTTCATTTAAAACAGAGCTTGTATTGTTTAGGATGCTACTACGAACATTTTTTAAGACATCAACAAGTTGTTCTGTTTTTTCAGACTGCCGTTCTTCTTTTCGGGCAGATTGAATTACTTCATCTTGTTCAGTAATTTGCCATTCTGTTGTACGTACGATAGTGATATCTTCAATGTCTTCATACAGAGGTTGCATCACAAGCTTTGGATCTGTCTCTTTGCTATGAATATAGATATGACCAGTTTCATCAATGTGAACTCGTTCATCGTCATCGTTTTGCCAGTCTTGGTGAGAAAAGAGAGGAATCCTTTTATTATAGCAAAAAACAAAGAGTTTTAGTAGGGATAAGAATATGATTGTACCATCTAAACAATAACTCCGCCACCAAGGATCTCATCCTCGTTATAAAGCACAATAGACTGCCCAGCAGCTATTCCTCTTATTGGCTTGGAGAAGACAAATTTTAATGTTTCACCATTGTGATTTGCCACCCCATGACATCGCTGTCCATGTGAGCTGATTCGAACAATGCATTCAAAATCGATATGTCGATCAATCTCTTTATAAATCCATTTAAGCGCATCTGCCTCAAGGCTTTGTGTATGGTCAGATCCATTTGGTGCAACAATAATAGTATTCGTATCTGTCTCTTTTCGCACAACGTGTAGTGGAATAATAAGTCCGCCAATGCCAAGCCCTCGTCGTTGGCCGATTGTATAGAGGGGCAAGCCTTCATGTGTGCCCACTGTGCTTCCATCTTCAAGTTTGATATCGCCTGGTTCCATGTCGGTTATGTATCGCTTCAAGAATTCTTTTGGTTCTTTTTCTGGAAAAAAGCAGAGGTCTTGGCTTTCGTGATAATCACTATTCATGGGGACATTGTATTTCTGTGCGAGCGCAAAGGTCTCTGTCTTATGAAGATCACCAAGTGGAAAAATAACATTGCTGAGTTGTTCTTGTGATAGTCCATAGAGATAATAACTTTGATCTTTTGGTAGATCCGTTGCTTCATGAAGGTGATATACACCTTGATCATCTTTCATTACCTTTGCATAGTGGCCAGTGGCAAGTTTTTCACAGCCAAGATCTTTCATTTTCTGAAGAAGTCTTCCAAATTTTAAATCTCTATTGCAGTTAATACAGGGATTTGGTGTTTTTCCAGCTTGATAATCTTCAATGAAGGGATCAACAACTTCAGATTTAAAGTCCTCTTCAAGGTTCATAACATAAAACGGCATACCTAAGCTTTCACAGACTGTACGGGCCCTATTGATGTGTTCTATAGAACAACACTTCGATGGGAGCATGCGGCGCACCTCAGGAGCAAGGGGGTCTACCCATAGCTTCATCATTACACCTATAAGATCGTGCCCTTCTTCTTTAAGTTTATGAGCAACAACAGAGGAATCTACACCGCCGGACATAGCAACCATAATCTTCATTATGTGTAGAATACTGGAATTATTACATACGTGAGTACTAAAATAGTCTATTATTGGATCAATCTATTTTTTTCAACATTTTCTTTATGAGTACTACTTTGGAAGATTTTATCGCGCATGCAAGAAAAAAAGGGATGGATCACTCAACAATTCGTATGTTATTACTGTCTTCTGGTTGGAAGGAAAAGGAGATTGCTCAAGCCTTAAGCTCTGAAGGGCTAGATATGGAGGTTCCAACACCGCCAGATGTAGGAGGGGCTAGAGAGGCGTTCTTACACCTGTTAAGTTTCGCTGCACTGTACACAATGGTCATTAGTTTGATTATTCTGTTCTTTCAGTATATCAATCGAGCGTTTCCAGATGTTACAGAATCTATGTATAGCCAAAATCAAGATTTCTCTGGTATTAGAATGAGCATGGCTGCAATAATCGTCGCATTTCCACTACTCTTGTGGATGTCTCGTTTGATACATAAAGATATTGTCTCTCATCCGCAAAAGGCGTGGAGCGGCATACGTCGATGGCTGACATACATCACACTCTTTGTTGCAGCATCAACATTAATGGTTAATCTTATAACGTTAGTCTTTTCACTCCTTGAAGGAGAACTTTCTGTACGGTTCCTTCTAAAGGTAGCAGTAGTCTTTATTCTTGCTGGGGCAACGTTTACCTATTATTTCCTGTCGTTAAAAACAGCTGTTTCTAAGACAAAATCTTTGAATAAGAAGTTTTTCGGTTTTACATCTAGCGTCATAGGTCTAGCAGTTGTGTGGGGAATTTTGATTGTCGGGTCACCAGCAACAGGAAGACAGCAGAAATTTGATGACGCACGCCTTAGTGATCTTCGACAAATTCAATCAACAATTTTCTCAATTGTCTATGATGATCGTACGCCGAAAGATCCAACAGAAGTCGAACATCCTGTGCTCCCGATTCCAAAAACACTCGATGAGGTGCTAGACAAAGCACTCTACCAATTGCCAAATATTCATGATCCTGAAACTGGTATTCAATACGATTATACAATCATTGATTCGAGTCATTTTGAGTTATGTGCCACCTTTAACTTCCTCCTACAAGAGAGGTTTGATATCTTTTGGAACCATCCAGTGGGCAAGTATTGTTACCAATTTGATACAAAGCAGAGAAAATACTAATTATTGTATGATTGATAAGCTACGACTACTGGCTGGTGAATACAAAGAACTTGAGCAAAAAATGCAAAGTCCAGAGGTATTGAGCGATCCAAAGCACATTGCTCGTATCGGAAAAAGAATGTCTGATCTTCGCCCGTTACTTGGAATGATGAAAGAGTATGAGGCATGCCAGGCTGCAATCGATTTCGTTAAAGAAGCGGGTGAAGACCCTGAGATGATAGAAATGGCAGAAGCAGAAGCAGAAATTGCAAAGAAAAAACTACCAGAGCTTGAAGAAGAAATGAAACTCTTTCTTATTCCAAAAGATGCTGATGATGATAGGTCTGTTATCCTCGAAATTCGTGCTGGAACAGGTGGAGATGAGGCAGCGATCTTTGCAGGAGAGTTGCTTCGTATGTACTTGCGATACGCAGAAGAGCGAGGTTGGACAGCAGAACTTATGGATAAGAGAGATTCTGAAAGTGGAGGGGTGAAGGAAGTGGTCTGTAAGATCGATGGAGTCGGTGCATATGGAGAGCTAAAGTTTGAGTCTGGTGTACATCGTGTACAGCGTATTCCTGCGACAGAGAACAAAGGACGCGTTCATACAAGTGCAGCATCTGTTGCTATCCTTCCAGAAGCTGAAGAAGTAGACATCCAGATTAGAGATGAAGATCTACGAATTGATATCTTTCGGTCAAGTGGTCCAGGTGGACAGTCGGTTAACACGACAGATTCAGCAGTTCGTATTACGCACATACCGACAGACATTATTGTTATTTGTCAGGATGAAAAGTCTCAGTTAAAAAATAAGCTCAAAGCTATGGGTGTTCTTCGATCAAGGCTTTATGCAGCAGAGCAAGAGCGACTCGCAAAAGAGCGAGGTGATATGCGACTAGGGCAGATTGGTTCTGGCGACAGAAGTGAGAAGATTCGAACATATAACTACCCGCAAGACCGTGTTACAGACCATCGTATTAACCAGAGTTTCAACAACCTTCCAGGTATTATGGAAGGAGGTATTAAGCAAATTATCGATGCCCTTATTCAGCAAGATCAACTCGATAAATTGGCTGCAGTTGGTGCTGAATAGGAATTGACATCTCACATGTCTTACACCGATTTTGTAGAGATGCTTCCTGTGTCTCAGCAGCGTGCTCTTGAAGAAGTCTTCCAGGAAGATTCTATGTACTGAGAGAAATATACAATTTTTACGCTATATCTTTTTTCTCTGTACCAAGAACAGAGCCTACAGTGTCTTCTTTAGAGCTACTGGTAAGCTCTTCTGTGACGCGTACCTCTGGAAGCATCATAATAAATGGCATTGGAAGGAAGCTACTGAGTATTGCAATCCAGAGTACAATATCGAGTTGTTCGTAGTTTGCGGCAATATCACCCATTGCTTGGTGAACATTGAAGTGGTTTAAAAGCCATGCTCCACCAAGGTCTGATAATGCATATCCAATATTCATAATAGAAGCGAGGACAGCAAACATGGTTGCTTCTATGCCTTTAGGGCAGAGCCGTGCTGCAAGCACGAGAAGTGGAAGGAAGGCAATTTCCGTAAGAGGTGCTGATATAAATGTATCCGCAAGAGCAAAGAACCGTGGGCTTACGCCAATGATCTCATACCATCCATACACAAGGCCAATACTTGGCATGCTTAGCACAACGCTTGCAATGATTACCCAAAAGAAGAGCTTCCGAAGCGATACACTTATCAGGAATTTTCGAAATGCAAGAACACCAACAATGCTCATTGCATGAGATATCATGCTGAGGCGACCAAAAAACTCTGGATCAAATCCTAATTCATCAATCATAAAATACGAGAGACCACCTCCACTACTTGGTGTCGCCCTCCATACAAAGATAAATAGAATTGTCCACAACAAATCCCGTGTCATGGCATCTGTAAATTTTCGCCATGTTTCTTTAAGAGAAAAGATTTCAATAGCTGATTTGTCTTCTGTCATTACAATCGCCAGTATGCTTGTAAGGAGTGGCAAGGCACCTGTAAGAAAGAAAACGTTTCGTGGCCCTATTGCTTCGACAAGAATTCCAGAAAGATAAGCGACAAGGAATGCGCCAATCATAATGGATGCCCTACAGATACTCTGAAGCTTCCCTGCATCTTTTTGGTTTTTGCTCTTCTCGGCAACAATCCCATCAACAATGACATCTGCAAGTGCAAATCCCATACCAGAGATAAACAGTGCAACTATGACACTATGAAATGAGTTCACCCATGTTGCCATAGAGAAATACCCACTAGCACCCATAAGACCTGAGAGGAACAAGTATGGCTTTCTACGAAAACCCCAAATGGCTTTTCTGTCAGAAAAGAAACCATAGAGTGGTTTAATGCTCCACGGAATAATAGAAATAGAGCCAAGAATTGCAACCTGTGCAGGGCTAAGAAGTAAGTCATCTTTGTAGTAAAATGTTGTAGCAACAGAAGCGATGCCTGTGGCACCTGCTATAAAATAGACAAATGGTATGAGTATTGTTGATATATTTTTACGCATACGTTGTACTCTACGCGTTTCGTATACTCTTCATCAAATCAATCCGTTTATTAATAAGATCCTGTGTACCAATATCAGACCTGTATCGTACTGGGCCTTTTACCTGCTTGCAGAGTTCTTCAGCAATGTGTTCTGCTTCTGTAATAGTATCTCCTATCCCAACAATGCCGGCTGTACGAGAGCCTCCTAGAAGCAACTGGCCATCGTTTCCTTCAGAGACATCGCCAAGGTAAATACGTGCATTACTTCCAGGTGTAGGAAGAGAGAAGGGTTGTCCACGTTGATCTTTATTTTCTGGGTATCCTTCCGGTGTAATATATTTGCAAACTGTGGCTTTTTTAGAAAACGCCACCATGTCTTCTGATAAATCACCTGCAAGTATTCCTTGGCAGATAGTAATAAAGTCAGATTCAAGAAGTGGCAGGATATTAAGAGCCTCTGGGTCACCAAATCGTGCATTGTATTCGATAAGCTGAACCCCCTTTTTTGTAAGAATAAAACCACCGTACAGTATTCCTTTAAACGGTTCGCCAAATTCTTTTTGTAATGCCGCAGCCGTAAGACGGTTGAGCTCTTTCGCTCTTGCAAGATCTGATGAGGCAATAAATGGCAAGCTGTGGTCTCTATCGCTCCATGTACCCATACCTCCAGTGTTTGGACCTGTGTCACCAGCAAATGCTCTTTTATGGTCTTGGATTGCTGGAGTATCGACAACGTGTGCACCAGAGACAAAGCTAATTAAGCTAAACTCTACCCCAATAAGCTTTTCTTCAAGGACAACACGACCACATTCTTCTATGCATTCAAGTGCATACGTAACACCGTCATCAATACTATCCAAATGTTCTCCGCTAACCTTTACCCCTTTTCCTCCTTTGAGAGCATCATATTTTACAACGTAGTTACCCTTTTGTTTATCGATGAAATCACGTATAAGGCTTTCATTTTTTTCCGTAATATAGGCATACGCGGGTGATGCATCGATAGAATATTTTGCAAGGAGATCTCTCGTAAACCCTTTACTTGATTCTATCTGTGCAAGTTGTTTCTTAGGGGCGACGGACTGAATGCCAATACTTTCAAGAGCGTCAACAATACCAGCACCAATTGGGTCATCTGGCGCCACAAATGCAAAGTCTGGCTGTACGTATTTGGCTATATCTAGGACTGAATCAAAATCCATGAGATCAACAATATGTTGCTCCGATGCAAGTGATGCAATGCCAGCATTCCGTGCAGGGACGAGTGAAATAATGTCTGCACTCTGTGGACTTCTTGATAATGCGTCAGCAATTGCGTGTCCGCGAGCAGCCAGCGATAAAAGCAGAATCTTCATGCTATACAAGGCTCATTGTTTTACTACCATCACCATCTTTTTCATCATCGTCATCACTCTCATCATCTCCTCGTGTATCGTTTCGACTGCATCCGAGTTCTTTAAGAAGCTTTGGTGTTACTTCTGGTGTTGGATATTTTTTTGTAAAGCACCCTTCTGAAAACTTTGTAATCTTCTTATTTCCGTATGTTATTGCCTTATGCATATCCTCTATCTTGCTATAGAAAAGGCCATCTGCATCGATGTATTTCCGAATCTCTTCAATAGATTTGTTGCCAGCAATAAGCTCTGTTGTCGTTGGAAGGTCTATCCCATAAGGATCAGGACCAATAATTGGAGGTGATGCGGAAGCAAAATAGACCTTCTTTGCTCCTGCCTCTCTTACGAGTTCTACAATTTTTTTACTCGTATTTCCACGAACAATAGAATCATCAACAAGAAGAACATTCTTTCCTTTGAATTCAAGCTCAATAGGGTGGAGCTTAAACTTCAGGCTTCGCTTGCGAACCTTTTGTCCAGGCATAATAAATGTTCGACCGATGTATCTATTTTTTACAAAGCCTTCTCGGTATCTCGCTTTTAGTTTATCTGCGAGTCCAGTTGCAGCTGGCCTCCCAGTATCTGGAATGGGAATAACAGAGTCTATCTTAATACCTGCAGCCTTTATTTGGTCTGCAAGGTACTCACCCATTCGAACACGAGCCTTATAGACGTTTACACCATCAATAGTTGAATCTGGTGCTGCAAGGTACACCCATTCAAACATGCAAGGAGTGAGCTCCCCCTTAGTAACTATACGACTGTGAAGTTTGTTTTTCTTATCAATAAAGATAACTTCCCCAGGTTCAATATCTCGGACAAACTCAAATTCTAATCCGTAAAAGGCACTGCTTTCAGAGGCAATCATAAACTCTTCTTTCATTCCAAATTTTCTTTTTGCAAGCTGCAGAGGTCGTATTCCATGAGGATCGCGAAAAGCAACAATCCCATGCCCACCAATGAGGGCAACTGCACTATATGCTCCTTTACACTTTTTAAAGAGTGTTTTACATGCTGCAAACACATGGTCTGGAGTGAGGTTTTTGGGCTTTTGCTTGTGCAGAGCAACGGCAAACATATTAAGAAGGATTTCAGAATCAGAATTTGTATTGAGATGTCTAAACTCTGTTTCAAGTAATTCTTTTGCGAGCTCCTTGTGGTTTGTAAGGTTTCCATTGTGTGCCATCGCAATTCCAAATGGGCTATTAACGAAAAATGGCTGTGCTTCGAACTCCGAGCTGCACCCTGCAGTTGGGTAGCGAACGTGTCCAATACCCATTGGTCCTTTGAGTCTCGCGAGAGATTTTGCATGGAAGACATCTCGTACCATTCCGTTTGCTTTCTTTAGGTGAAATTGGTTGTTGTATGTCATTATTCCAGCTGCATCTTGACCTCTGTGCTGGAGAAGCATGAGGCCATCGTAAAGGTCTTGGATGATATCTTGATAGCCAGAGATTGCCATTATTCCACACATATTTTAGAAGAGAATTGAGGTACAGAGGTTGTAGCAAAGTAGGCTCGACGAACGGTTGTTCGTGGGGCCAAATATTGAGGAAAACCCATTTTCCATGGAGATATTTTAGGGATATTCCTGTAATTCGCAAGACATTATCGTAGCGCCATTTGCCGTTCTTTGGCAGTAACACAGTTTCGAATGAGGCTAGCAACTGTCATAGGCCCTACTCCTCCAGGTACAGGGGAGATGGCAGAAACCTTCGAAAGAAGTGCATCAAAATCTGTGTCACCACAGAGACCTTCATCCGTTCTGTGAATACCCACGTCGACAACAACTGCACCATCTTTCACCATATCAGCTGTAATCATTTTTGGTTGTCCAACAGCAGCAATAATAATGTCTGCTTGGCGCACAATATCTGCAAGGTTAGATGTTTTGCTATGGCAAACAGTAACTGTTGCATTGCGGTTAAGCAACATGATGGCTACAGGTTTTCCGACCGTGTTACTTCGACCAATAACGACCGCATGCTTTCCGGCTATTTCAATATCAAAGTGTTCGAGCAATCGAATAATTCCTGATGGTGTTGCTGGAGGAAGGTGCTCAAACTCTTTGCTGAGGAACATTTTTCCTAGGTTATAGGCACCAAAGCCATCAACATCTTTCATTGGACTAATAGCTTTGATAATTTCTGGCTCGTGACCACGAAGCTGATCTGGTAGCGGCAGCTGCACAAAAAATCCTGTGACATCAGCATCATTATTTAGCTCGTCAATTTTTTGCATAAGAGTGTCGATAGTTGTGTCTTCTGGCATGTGAATATGGTCACTTCTCATGGAAACTTTTTCACAACTTTTAACTTTTTGTTTGATGTAGCTACTACTTGCTGGGTCGTCACCGACTTGAATAACAACGAGTTTTGGGTCGAGTGTTTCCACCATCGGTTTTAAGAAATCGAGGAGTGCAGCAGATGCAACTTTGCCATCAAGGAGAAGTGGAGTCATGGTTGTAGTATAGGGTTATCAAAAAATTCTGCACACTTGTTGTAAACCATTTCAGATGTTTGATGTTTACTTCCAGATGTATCGACAAACACAACGCGTGGATCTTCGATAGATTTATAGTAGTCATAGACACGTCGTTGAAAACTCTCTACTTCAAATTGATCCTGAACTGACCTTCGTCCTATGCGTTCCATACACACATCGAATGGTGGAAGTGTGATAAAGGTAAGGTCTGGTTTTGGGAATGCTGCATTAATGGTTTCAAGCCACTGACCATCGACTCCTTGTGCTTTTCCGTAGACAATTGTTGATAGTGCATATCTATCAAGGATGACAGTATTTCCCTGTGCAAGCGCAGGCTTGATGACGTTTTCAACATGATCTGCTCTATCTGCACAAAACAGAAGTTGAACAGCATCAGCAGACGGCATAGACTCCTTATGTAGCATTGCCCGCACTTCTTTTCCAATTGATGAGTTTGTTGGCTCAGCACTGAGTAAAACAGTGTCTCCTGCCTTACGAAGACGATCTGCAAGCAGTTCACTCTGACGTGTTGTGCCGCTTCCGTCTGGGCCGTCAATAACAATGAATTTTGCAGTCATTTTGAGGAGTTTGGCAATTTTACGACAATTGAGCGAACGAGACAAGTTAGGGTTTTTTAAATGCCAAATTTGTGGTATAATCAGATGATTCATACATAAATTCTATGGGACCAATAGACCTCATTAGGCATCCACTCATTTTCACTGGCATTACCATTCCAGAATTCATTCGTTGGTATTATTGGGTGCAACCATCAAGGATTTTGAAAAAATTCTTCGATTACCTCAGAGCGTTTGTTGAAATCTTCTCTTTTGTATTTTTAGTTCGCACATTGTTTTCTCCTTGGAGGCAAATAAAAGACAGGTACCCTAAAAATGGTCTCAACATTAGTGCGATAGCAGAGGCATTTACACTAAATCTCGTAAGTCGAACGATTGGCTTTTTATTCCGTATTGTCACACTATTCATCGGCATTACTATTATCGTAGTGCTTCTTATAGCATTTGCTACGTTTTATATGTTGTGGCTTGTCTTCCCACTGCTGTTTTGGGTGTGTCTTTCGTATCTCTTTACTGCATTGCTGTAGATGTACGTTCACTTTGATCCAACGGCAACACGAGCGTTTACAGCACGGATACTACGTCGTTTTATTGGAGGACCACTCGCTCTGATTGCAGTAATACTTGTCTCGTTACCAGTGCTCATGCAGGAGATAAGAGATCAAAATATTACACATATTGCAGTTGCAGTATTTGTCTTGGTATTTACAGGAATTATCATTCAGACATTTATTGCGGATATGCTTGAAAATAATGATCGTAAGCCACTTTCAAAAAATAATGCAGCATGTCTTCTCACTTTTGATGCGTTGCGATACATGTCCACTCGTACGCGTACAGCTTACGAATTCATGGATGCAATATTAAGGACGAATAGGGCAGCATTTGTCCTCAATGAGATGGGACTAGAAAAAAATAGGCTGGCTACATTGATGAAGCCTGAGCTTGAGAATGAAAAGATTGTTCTGATTCTCGGGGAAGCATCTGCAAATATGGAGCGATTCAGTGCAAAGCGCATTGATGCAGGAATCCTAATATTTACACTCTTTCAAAGAAAAGGTGTTATGGAAGACCTACTAAATTCTCTTGGTATGTCGCTTTCGGATCTTGAAATGATTGTTAAATGGGAACAGTACCACTCAGCAGTATGGCGTCACGATAAGTGGTGGAGCCCAGGAGGCCTTGTGCGAATATTCTCAGGAGTAGGGCAAGGGTGGGTGACAGGTTTTAATGATGACCTCGACACAATTACGAAGGACCTCTCACAAAATATTTTGTATCAAGGAAAAAAGAAAGTGACGATTCACCTAGATAAGATTAAAGATGCACTCCAAATTCTTGAGCGAAAAAGTCAGCATAATATTATTGTTACTGGAGATGAGGGCTCTGGAAAGGAATCATTCATCAAGAATATTGCATATCAACTTAGACTCGCTGAATCTAAAAATGGATATCAGTATACCCATGTGCTCGTCTTGCAGGCAGAGGATCTTCTTTCTGGTGCAAAGGACCCAGATAAGTTTATGCTTTCTGCTCTCAAAAGAGCGGAAAAGCAGGGGAGATACATTTTGATTATTCAAAACCTTGGTCTTTTCATAGAGTCCGGTGATGCTGCTGTACGCGGAGTCCTTGGAAAGTTTTTACAGTCTCCAAAAATCAACATTATTGGAATCGCCAATACAAGAGATTATCACTCTCGTATTAAAATTGATTCTGCTCTAGATGCTCAGTTTGAAAAAATAACACTAGAGCCAACATCCGCACCAGATACCATGCCTGTCTTAATGGAGGAATATTTTAGTATACAGGATAAAGAGAAAGCACATGTTACCTACAAAGCACTAAAGGCAATTGTAGAACTTGCAGATCGCTACATTCAAAAAGGGTCATTTCCAGGAAAGGCAATAGACTTGTTACATGACACTGTCTCCTATGCTAAAACAAACAAGAGTGCATATGTGACAGAGGAAATCGTACGAGAGATGGTTTCTGTTCGTGCAAAGATGGATATCTCAAAGGAAAGCAATACTCAGAGAGAGGCACTACAAAACTTAGAGTCATCAATGCAAGAAATGATTGTTGGCCAGCATCATGCAATAACTGCTGTATCCAATGCTTTGAAACGTGCAGGTGTCGATATATCAACAAAGGATAAGCCCATCGGTACATTTCTATTCTTAGGGCCTACAGGAGTTGGAAAAACACAGACTGCAAAGGCGCTTGCAAAAGCGTACTTTGGTAAAGCAGATGCAATGATCCGACTTGATATGAATGAGTACAGCAATGAGGATTCTGTGAATGCAATTATTGGATCGACAGATCCTCGTTACCCATCAGAGGGTTTCCTTACACGCCAAGTGCAAGATAAGCCATTTTCACTTATCCTTCTTGATGAAATAGAAAAGGCAGATAAGAAGGTACTAAACCTCTTTTTGCAGATCCTTGATGAAGGACATCTTATCGATGGACAAGGCGTGAAGACGAACTTCCGTAATACCATTATCATTGCGACGAGCAATGCAGGTGCACAGTTTATTTCAACGCTTATAAAAGAGAAGAAAGATGCGGATAAATCAGCATTTAAAAAGTTGCTACTCGACGAACTCATAAAAACTGGTAGCTACAGTCCAGAGTTCCTTAACCGATTCGATGATGTAATTTTGTACTACCCTCTTACAAAAGATGAGACCGTTAAGGTCGCATCGTTGATGGTGAAATTTGTTATTAAGAATATTCTTGAGGAGAAGGGGATTGCGATTCAAGTCGAAGATGATGCGGTCGCTGCCATTGCAGACAAAGGGTATAGCCCTGAGTTTGGAGCACGTGAAATGAAGAGAGCGATTACAGACACATTAGAAACATATGTTGCAGATCAGTTCCTGACAGGAGACATCAAAAGAGGTGACACTGTTGTTGTGACAAAGCAGGGTTTAGGTCTATAAGCCATTTATTATCATCGCTATCAGAATTACCTGAGGAACAGTGATAAGTGGTAGAAAAAGGCTGATCTTCCAAGATTGTGTCGTCTCCTTTAGCGATAGAATTTCCGTGTAGTCAGTAGCAACACCAGTCATAAGGAACGCAAATGCATTTCCAGGTGCTGCTGCACGAGTAAGGAGATCTGCTGCAACAGGAACAGAACCTTCAGAGCATACCTCTACAATAGTAGCAATAAGAAGTGTTAAACCGAGCCCTCCAATTGTAGGTCCGAAGAATGTCTGGAAGTTATCTGTAGAAATAAATGTTTGAAGCAGAGCTGCGAGCACAGTACCAAAGAAGATCCAACGGAGAATCATTGTTGATCCAAGCAGTCCATCTTTAATAGTAAGAAAAATGCTCATTGGTGTGTAGTTGCCATTGCGTATTGTTGTCTTAAGAGATGGCCAAAAACGGAAACATTCAGCAACATCCTTTGTATTTGGATTACTTGGAAGAACACCTTTTTTTACAAGAGTGTCAAAAATAACACCAGAAATGAGCGCAATGACAATGGAAAAGAGCATGAATGCAATCGTCCACTTTAGGCCAATAAGTGCTAGCAATATAAGAGTAAGGGAGATTGAGTTCCACGGGCTTGCAATAAGAAATGCCATGACCTGACCAAGACTGGCACCTCGTTGGTACAGCTTCATGCCAACAAGGAGTATGCCATGACTACAAAGGTCAAGCAGTACGCCACCAGCTGTTGCACGAAGTAATCCACTAAATGAACCACCCTTTCCAAGAGCAGTGAGGATAAGGTCTTGTGGAATACGATCCATAAACCCAACAAAAAATATACCAAGAAGAATTCCCCACCACATTTTGTTAATAAGCGACACAATGCTTTCATTAAATGTCGCAAATTCAGGTGGTAATGCTGAAATATGAAGGAGACTTATCATATACGATACAACAATGATTGCAGTGGAAAGCAGAAGCAGCCAGTCTCGCTTTTTATGCTTTGGAGCGCAGCATAACTTTTCATCAGACTTTTCTGTGCCGTTATGATTGTGGTGATTATGATCCATTACTCAGAGACGGTAAACATGCCCATCATACCATTACTAAGGTGCTCTGCGATATGGCAGTGGAACATCCAGTCTCCAGGGTTCGTAATATCAAAGAGAATCTCTACTTCATGTCCAATTGGTACAAGGACAGTATCTTTCCACACTAAGTTTTTCTTTGGCACTCCATCCTCAGACAAAACAAGGAATCGCTGGCCATGGAAGTGAATGGGGTGCTGCATAGGATGTGCTGAGTTCTCATCGTTCATAATCCGTACTTTTACCTTATCACCCACCTTAAATTTCCAATTGAAATCCATATTAGCTTTGCCTGTTTCTTCATCAATGAGTTTCCACTGGAAGTCCTCACTTGCCATTGTGGTGTTCATCATTGGCATTGTGTCTTCCCATTCTATTCCTGTCTCATCATGGTGCATTCCAGCCATTCCCATATGCATCATGCCCATCGCACCATCGATATCAATAGACAGCCGAAGAGTTTTATCAACAGGCTTATCGAAATATGGGCGGAATGCATCGATATCGGAAATAACATCATCGTACATCCGTAGTGAATTAAATTCCTTTGAGAAAGAAGCTAGTTTTTGACCATTAGTGACGGTGAATGTTCCGAGTGAAAATTCTGCAAGAGGGCTTTTGTGAAGCAAATTGTATGTACCAGCTTTCGTAAACAGAGCTTCTACAATGTAGCGTTCTGCAGGAGCAATAGTGATGCTATCGACAAATTCATCTCGTTCGTACCGTCCCACATCAGAGCCAACACGCTTGAGCTTTACCCCAGGAATGCTTAATTGAAAGGTTCTCGTATTTGCCACGTTTGTAATATAGAAACGAACAACATCACCAGATATAAATTCCTTTGAGTACGATGTATTTCCATTGACAAGCATGACATTTCCAAAACGACCCATGAGGGCATAGTTTGGGTGATCTTTCCCGTATGGAGTATTTGTTCCATCTTTATTCAAAAAGAGGTCATCAAGGACAATAACTTCTTGTCTATCAACGGGATTGTATTCCTTGGGATCGTCAGGTGTGACAAAGAGGTTCCCGTATAGACCCATATCTTGCTGAATATCCTCACGAACATGTGGGTGATACCAGTACATCCCTTCATCAGGGAACGTCACTGTATATGTGTGGCTTTCGCCAGGAGCGGTAGCGTCCATTGTCACATCTGGGACACCATCATTTTCATTATCAAGACGAAGACCATGCCAGTGGATGGTTGTTTCATAGTCAATATGATTTTTGCTATCAATAGTAATGGTGGCACCTTGAGGTGCTTTAATCATAGGTCCTGGAATCTGCCCATTGTATCCATACATTGTAAATGATTTTCCATTGATAGTTTTTTGGACAATGGTTGGGTCAATACGAATATGGTCACCATCAGCTACGGTAAGCACTTCAGAAGGAAGAGCTTCGGGATAGCTGGCAGATTGACACCCTGCTAGGATCGCTGAAAAGCCAATAATGTAAATGGATTTTTTAATCATAACCACTTGTGCTAGTTTGCAGATTTTACCTGCATCTCTTGCATCATTTTCATATGAGCTTCTGGTGTCTGTGCACGAAGCTCTTCAACAGTGATATTCATCTGTGTCGCCATGTTAATTTCACTTTGAGTGGCATCTTCCGGATATTCAGAGGGTGCTTCTGTAGAACAAGCTGCTAAAAATAGCGTGAGGAGTAAGAGTTTTTTCATAGTTAATGTATTCTAATCCTACTTTAGATTATATGCAAAATCGGGTAGTACTAGCGACAAACTAGCTCTTTAGACCCTTGATTTCTATTGTAGCTTTCTGTATATATAGCGAGTTCTGGACTGAGTGTGACCTAGAATATTGACCTTTAAAACCTCTCATGGAGGATGCGATGAAAACGCTGAAAATCATTCTGTTGTCTGTCGTCTGGACAACACCGATGGCAATGCTGTGGGTGTTTGCAATGCTGCTGCCAACTGCAGCAGGTTGCACACCAGAGATGCCGACGTGGTTAATACCCGATTTCTCCACAGAGTAAGAGGTTACACATTCGTCTGGTTCACCTCGGTGAGCCAGACTTTTTTATGATATGATTTGAAGTATATGTTATTTCGCAAAAAAAATCGGAGGAATATGGATCTCACCATGATGCTTATTGCTGTGGTGCTCGCAAATATCAACCCAATTTTTGCAAAGACAATATTTCAGTATGGTTGGACTCCTGCACAGATGTACTTTGTTACACTGCTTGTTATTGGTATTATCATGCTGTTAAATCAGCTCATAGATATGGAACACGGAGGAAAGTGGGGTATGACAAAAGATGATATTTTAGGGACGTGTATAGCATCTATCACCGGTGGTGTTGTAGGCCCACTACTATTCTTTGAGGGGCTTACTATGGTGACTGCATCGACATCTATCATCCTGACAAGTTTACTTCCAATGTTTGTAGTCTTGTTTGCCATAATATTCCTTAAGGAGAAGTTATCAATGCAAATGCTTACAGGTGGATTGATATTGCTTGCTGCAATGGGCGTCCTTCTATGGGAGGACATAATGTCATTTTCTATTAGCACTGGTGTGCCACTCATTATGCTTTCATCTATTTGCTCTGCTTTTACAATCATTATTCATAAGAAATTTGTAAAACACCGTCATATAGATTCTGTCATCTTGGTACGTACAATTATTAGCCTTGTGTGTGTTGGTGTGTGGATTGTGGTATCTGAAGATGATGGTTTTTCATTCCTCGTAGCTCCTCAAAACATCTGGCCTGTGCTTGCAATGCCAATCTGCAGTTTTATGATTCCGTATTTTTTGTACTTCAGGGCTCTTGCAAACCTGAATGCGGGAGATGCAGGACTTATGGAAGCAGTTGGACGCATCTTTGGAATAATTGCAGCAGCAGCTGTACTCCATGAAACACTTGGATTACAACATCTTTTAAGCGTTGCCATAGCAACAGTTGGCATACTGATCATTAATGTTCCGCTTACAAAGTGGAAAATTGCTCCATCACGCCTTCCAGGTATTGGACCGTTGAGAAAATAATTGTTGTTACTTTTTGAGGTTAACACCGTAGTACATGGTGAAGATCAATGCTGTATACTTTTACCACAATTAACAACTATGACTTCCGACGAAGCGCTTATCGCCTCTTATATGGGCGGCAATGCAGATGCTTTCACAGAGCTCTACGAGCGATACGTTAAACGTATCTACGATTTTGTGTACTTCAAAACACATCATAAACAGACGGCGGAAGACATTACATCACAGGCATTTTTACAGATGATCGAAAAGATTGATACATTTAACTCAGACAAGGGTGTGCTTTCAGCATGGTTACACAGAATCGCACGCAATTTAGTTATCGATCATTTCAGGGCAGTAAAGCCAACACAGAGCATTGATGATGTGTGGGGACTGTCTGATGATACAGATATTATGCAAGATGCAGACACCGCTCTGAAGTCAGCAGCGGTGAAAGAATTCCTTGTAAAGCTCAATGCAAAGCAGCGTGAAGTGATTCTCCTTCGGCTCTGGCATGGATATGGGTTCGCAGAAATAGCTACCATGATGGATATGACTGAAGCGGCATGCAAAATGCAGTATAAGCGTGGTGTAGACAAGGTACGTAAGGATCTTCTTCTTATCCTTATAGAGATCGTAGACGAGCTTATTGAACTCGAACCATCGTTTGCAAAGCATAAAGATGTCTTAGAGGAAAATATCGCTGCGATCATATCGGCAAAACCAGATACGAAATTTACACAATCATTTAAGAAAAAACTTTTAAGCGAGCTAAAGCAGCATTTGCATTCTTCACCTTCCAAATCCCTTTCCCTTTATACAGTCATGAATAAGTTTATTTACGCACTTGGCGGTGCAGCAGTTGCATCATTTGCACTATTTGTCATCGTTATTCACCCAATGGTACCGACTCCTTCTCCAGAGCCATCTATGATGGATAGTATTGATGAAGAGAACAAAGTTCGTCCTCAAAGTGGGGGCGGTGGAGGTGGAGGAATCCCTCCAATGGCAGATTCTCGCATGATCGCTCCAGGAGAACCTTACGGTTACAATGTGACAGAATACATCTACGATGGAGATATTACTCTTCCAGAAACTATTACTTCATATAAGCGTACTCCATTGAAGAGTTCCCAAAAGGCAGACCTCCTCACTGGTACATTTGTTGATGACATGTTGGATGTATCTAAGTTGAAGTCTCTCAGTGTTATGAATGTTAGTCTTAGCGAAGAAGGTAATGAGCCACTCATGGTAAATGTAGACTTTAATGATGGAAATATTAGCATCAACAGACAGATTGATTACTCACAGAGGCCAGAAAGCCAGTGTCGAGATGACGCGTGCTTCCAAAGGTATCGTGTACAGAAGTCTGACATGTTAAGTGAGGAAAGGACGATGACTATCGCAAATGATTTCCTCAAAAAACTTGGTGTTGATACAGCGCAGTATGGAGACCCAGTTCTTCAGGATGACTGGAACATGCGCTACGAAACAATGCAAAATAAAGCAGATTTCTACTTCCCAGAACAGGTGAGTATTACATTCCCATATCTTATTGATGGACTACCAGTCTTTGATGAATGGGGTAATGCTAACGGAATGAGTGTGAGTGTGGATATGCGTCTAAAAACAGTAATGGGTATATGGGGTATGCGAACTATGAACTTTGCTTCTCAAAAATATTCTGCAGTGCAGGATGTAGAGCTCGTACGAGACATTGTCCGCATGGGAAGTATTAATGGGTATATGCCGCCAGAAGCAACGAAGCTACAGGCGACACTTGCAGAGCCACGCATTGTGTACCTCTCACAATATGAATGGAATGAGAAAACACAAGAAGGCTACGAAGTGTACGTTCCTGCTCTTGTATTTCCAGTAATCAAAATGCCAGAGGGCAGCTACGAATATCGTAAAGCTGTAGTAGTACCACTTGCAAAAGAGCTTCTTGAAAAGAAGCGTGACGAGATGCCACCAATCCCGATGCCATACCCAATGCCAGTGGAACAAATGTCAGAACCAGTGGATGTACAAATGGAAATGATGGAACGATAAATCTGTATAAGAAAAACCAGCACCTCACGTAAGTGGAGTGCTGGTTTAGTGGGTCTTTCAGAAGGGCTAGACTGCCGATTGGAGGATGCACTTCCAACCGTGCCGTGCTTCTTCAATGGCTGTTCGAATGAGCTGAGCGTCCGCAAGTGAACATTGCAGGCGGAAGACTCGACGTTGATCGAGTTGGCTCAGGAGACCTTCTTCATTGCAGAATTCAATGCCATACTGTGTGCAGTATTGTTGCACAAGATAAAACGAGATTATCCTTGCAAGGTTTCCCTCTTTTGTACTGTCAGTTGGATCAACAATTAGCTTGATACTCACGTGTTCAATCTTTCTCTGATGAGCTTTCTTTAACAATGTAGTCTCTCCTCTTTCAGTAGCCAATATGTGAAAAACCGTATCCGCTGACCATACAGTGGACCGAGACATTATACTCAGTAATAAGCATATGTCAATACTGGGCCTATGTACAAAAAAAGCACCCCTCGGACTGAGAGATGCCAAATTTGTTAGATTACATCATTCCACCCATGCCTCCCATTCCACCCATACCAGCCATGGCTGCTGCAGCTTCTGCTGGGTCTGGATCTTTAGGGATCTCTGCAATTGCAGCCTCTAGTGTGAGGAACATCGATGCAACAGATGCAGCATTCTCAAGAGCGCTACGTGTTACTTTCTTTGGGTCGATAACCATTGCCTTCACAAGGTCTTCATATTCACCAGTGAGTGCGTTGTACCCTTCGTTACCCTTAGACTTTAATACTTTATCAACAACAACCTGACCATCAACACCTGCATTTGCTGCAATGTGACGAAGAGGGGATGACAGAGCACCCTTTACAATAGCAATACCAATTGCTTCATCGTCGTTGTCTGCTTTCAGTGCATCAAGTGTTGGGATGCAACGAACAAGTGCTGTTCCTCCACCTGGGAGGATTCCTTCCTCTGCTGCAGCGCGTGTAGCAGACAGTGCATCTTCCACACGGTGTTGTTTTTCTTTCTGTTCAACTTCAGTTGCTGCTCCTACTTTGATAACAGCGACACCTCCGGTAAGTTTTGCGAGTCGCTCCATGAGCTTATCGCGGTCGAAGTCAGACTTTGTACTCTCGATCTCCTGTTTGATCTGTGCAATACGCATTTCAATGTCAGCAGTTTTTCCAGAGCCACCAACAATTGTTGTGTTGTCCTTAGAAGAAATAACACGGTCACATGTACCAAGGTCTTCAAGATCTGCATTTTCAAGCTTCAGCCCTACTTCCTCAGAGATCACACGGCCACCAGTAAGTGCTGCGATGTCTGAAAGGATTGCCTTACGACGGTCTCCAAATGCAGGAGCCTTGATAGCAAGAGCACTGAATGTCCCACGAAGCTTGTTTACGACAAGTGTTGCAAGTGCTTCACCTTCGATATTCTCACAGATGATAACAATCTCTTTCTTTCCGCTTTGAGCAAGCTTTTCAAGGAGAGGAAGAATCTCTTGGATTGAACCAATTTTCTTATCTGTAATAAGGACAGCAGGGGATTCAAACACTGCTTCCATGCGAGCAGTATCTGTAATGAAGTACGGAGAAATGTATCCGTTATCAAACTGCATTCCTTCGACGAATTCCATTTCAATACCAAAGGTCTGCCCTTTGTCGACAGTCACAACTCCTTCTTTTCCAACTTTCTCGATAACACCAGCAATAGTATCACCAATACTTTCGTCCTGAGCAGAGATAGTTGCAACAGCTTTGTATTCGTCACGGCTATCAACATCTTTCTTCATTGTTTCAAGCTCTGCAGTGACAGCAGCAACAGCTTTGTCGATACCACGCTTTATAGCGATGGCATTTGCTCCGCTTTTCAAGTGCTTGAGCCCTTCTGTCATAATTCCATGAGCAAGAACAGTTGCTGTTGTTGTTCCATCTCCTGCTGCGTCGTTTGTCTTTGTTGCAGCTTCTTTTACCAGTTGTGCACCCATGTTTTCAAACTTATCTTCAAGGTCGATTTCTTTTGCAACAGTAACACCATCCTTAGTGACCATTGGTCCGCCGTATCCTTTTTCAATAAGAACGTTGCGACCCTTCGGTCCCATAGTTGCTGCAACTGCGCGAGTAAGGAGCTCTACTCCTTTAAGAATCTGGTCTCGTGCATCTTTTCCAAAAATTATCTGTTTAGCCATTATAGAAAGGGGTAAGTATTAAGTATGAAGTATTAAGGGTTATTTAACAGTACCCAAGACTGAATCGAGGTGAAGGATTTTCACTTCTACTTCTTTTCCTTCAGTTGTTTTTAGTTTGATGTCATCTCCTGCATAACGTCCGAAGAGAACTTTGTCCCCGATCTTAAGGAAGTCATGTGGGTTCTGTGTGTCTTTACCAATACCACCATTTCCAAGGGCAATAATCACCCCTTCACTTGGTTTATCACCAGATGCTGTATCTGGAATAACAATACCTGAAGCGGTTACTTGCTCCTTTTCAAGAGGCATAATAACGACACGATCACCGAGTGGTGCAATATTTGTTGCGAGTTTTGGTATATCAGCCATAGCAATATGTGGTTAATGAATTAGCAGTCGAAATTATAGAGTGCTAATTCATGGAGTCAACAGGATAAAGACTTCTTTTAATCAGTAATATCTTCGTCACTATGCAATTGACCAAGGCCAAGTTTTTCGAGAGTTTTATTTATTTGATTAATCGCCCTGCTGTCTGAATTTTCCCAAGAGCAGACATCTTCTCTGCTCAGTTTTACAAGATCTCCAATTGTAGTAACAGAATGCTTACGGAGAAGGTTTGATGTGCGGACTTCAAAGACCTGACATATGTCTATATCATGCCTTCTATCTTCAGATTCTTTTTCTGGCTTTTTTGGTTTGTGTGTGGCCATGTAGTTTTCTAACTCTGCTATATCGAGACTATATTGTTCTATTTCAGGTATTTCATCTCGTAGTTTTTTTAGTGCAATAACTTCAAGCTGTCGAATACGTTCTCTGGAAAGACTGAATATTGCTCCAACTTCTTCAAGGGAGTGATCCACACCATATTGCTCTTCTTCAACTTCTAAATGAACAATAGGCAGACCATCCTTATCAGGCACTTCTTGACATGAGAGACCGTATCGTAATGAGAGTATTTTACGGTCACGCTCAGGTAGTCTTTCGAGGGCTTTGAGTAGTCCATCTCGTAATCCAGCAGACATACCACTTTGCTCAGGGGTTTGATTGCGGTTGTCTTCTAGGATTGAGCTTAAGGAAAATGCTTGGATGTCACCTATTGGCGCATCTAAGCTCCTTGCTCCTGATCGCAATAGCATACTTTCAACATTAGATATCGAGATTTTTAATCCATCTGCGATTTCTTGGTGTGTGGGCTTTCTACTATTCCTATTTCCAAATTTCTTACTAAAATCAACTATTGCCTTTTGAAGTTGAACTTTGTGCTGAGGAATACGAACAGTTCGTGTCTGAGAAGATAGTGCCCGCAAGATGCCTTGTCGAATCCACCATGTGGCAAATGTACTAAACTTATTTCCACGTCCAACATCAAATTGATCAATACATTTCAAGAGGCTCGCATTACCCTCTTCAATGAGGTCAAGAAATAATCCTGCATATCTATATTTTCTTGCGATAGAGATAACCAGTCTAAGGTTAGCTGAGGCTAGATATTGTTTGTTCTTTTGCCACGCTGAGTAGAGTGGAGATACTCTTTCCATACGTTCGGTAAGGCACTCCAATGTTTCTCCTGCAAATTCAATTGCATCTCCTTGTGCTGTAGAAGATGAAGCATTTTCCATAGTTTCTTTAACATACTGCAGTTCAGTATCCACGGAATCTATTCCATTGAAACTATCAGCATAAAACCAATCATCTTTGACGGGCTCTTTTTCAAGGAGTATTTGAATGCGACGTGTGATGTCTCGTAATGCACTCGTCATTTCCACTTCTCTGCCGCTGCGCTTTTCATTTGCTAATTCTCTTATTAAAATAGATTGCTCATCAAGCAATGGGGCTATAGCCGCAAGGTTTTCTTTCATCCTGCTCATAACTAATGATCCTTCATTTTGTAAATCTAATTTTGATTGATGTTTATTTCGTGCGTTCTTTGAAACATGAAATATTTTCTCATCTTTGTAACATACCTGATACAAAGCATCGTACAGTTTTCTCTGAATGAGGGGGCTTTGTAGTATTTCTGCACGCCAAGTTCTTTGCTGTTGTGCTATTTCTGTTGTTAGCTTTTTTTCATCAGAAGTCGAAAGAAGTGGTATTTTAGTAGCTTCATTAATATAAAGTTTCATTGAGTTGATTCCTACTTTATTTTGATATTCCTTAGCAATGTTAGAGAAATCATCGAGTAGTTGAGACACATCATCTTGATTGTTCTCCTCAAGTTGCTCTTCAATGAATTCACCTTCGTCTTCCTCTCTATCTGGAACTTTAGTGTTTTCCTCAAGAACAGCTTCAACACTTTCGGCAGTGGTGTTCCTTTCTTCACTGAGAGTATCAGAGACTACTTCATTAGACTCGGGATTTTGTTGATGCTCAGGTGCTAATACGATATCTGAGTCGCCTTTTACTATAGTATGAGAGTTATTCTATGAGAGTTATTCTCTGAAAGATGCATAATATTTATTAAAAATAAAAAGGAATTCAGTGTAACCCTTTGGCTTGATGAATCAAGTAAATATCAATTTTAAGAATTATTGAAGCCTAAAATGGTGTATCATGCTTGCATGAAATTTCTTATCCGAAAGACATTTGAGAATATTAATTGGTGCAGTGTATCCAAATGGGCTGTGCTTCTCTTGCTTGTGTTATCAATTCTCTGGAGAGGGGGAAAGAGTCTCGATATGACATGGCTTCTTACTGGTGTTGCAGGACTCGTCACTATTATTTCACATACGTTTGATAGAAAGACAGGTGACAGGGAGGTGCCACTATTGTTGTGGGTTACGATAATAAGCTTTACGCTTCTTACGGTGTTTAGCTTCCTTACAAGCACGACTCAAAACTACGGTCTTGATGAGGTGCTCCGTACGGGGTCACTTGGCTTATTGTTAATGTGGATCATTCGTATCGGAGAAGATCAAATTGAAGGGCGGCAGTATTTAAATAGATTACTCCAAGTGTTTTGTGTTGCAGTTATTACTGCATCGGTGATTGGTGTTTTAGTGTATGTATTCCAGCCCGTAAATAGGTTAACAGGGTCATTCTTTGATTATCGCTTCCATACAGATTACTGGCCAAATGCATGGGCAGAGTTTCTTCTACTAGCGTGGCCAATTTTACTTTTTTGGATGCTACGAGACTTTCAATTTAATTCAAAAGATGCGAAAAGCCGCGTAGAACTTCTTGTTCGTTCGGCTATTTTAGGCCTCGTATTTGGCTGTCTTCTTCTTGCGTATTCTCGTGGGGCAATGCTTGTGTTCTTTGCACAACTCTTACTGTGGGCTGTTATCGTCTACAAAAAAGTACAGAAAGAGTTCCCTATACAGCGAATAGTGCCTATCGCAGTTATTCTCACCGCTGTTTCAACTATTACATTCCTTTCAGTGAATTCTTTACGATCTCAGTACTATGAGGTTCAGAACGTACAGGAGAAAGTGACGTTTACTGCATCGGAAGGAACATCCTCAGTGTCTGAACGTGCCCAGTTCTGGGGGCAGTCACTAAACCTAGCATTGAAAAGGCCACTGCTTGGCTGGGGGCCGTATAGCTTCAGGTTTATCCAGCCACAACTTCAGAAGACTGTTCTGGCAACATCAGATCATCCACACAATGTATTTCTTAAACTTCTTGTTGAAAGAGGTATTTTTGCTGCCTTGCTATTTTTTGTTCTGATTGGAATTGTTGTATATAGGTCTGCAGTTGTTCTTCTTTCAATCGATACTGAAATAGATACGCTTACATTTTCTATTCGTATACTGCTCTTCATTGCACTCTTCGGAGTAATTTTGCACAACATGATCGACTTCAACATGCAGTTTGTCGGTATCGCTCTACCATTTTGGCTATTCTTCGGAATGCTGATGTCATATATGGATATATCATCTCTTCAAAGAATTCCAATAAGAATTGCACGAATCGTAGAGCTGCTTATTGCAGTTGGACTACTCGTTCTTGCATTGTATGAAGGCAGCTTTCTTGTTGTAAGTTCTATTGGACGATTAGCAGAGGCTCAGGGTAATGAGGATAAGGCATTGCTTTGGTACGATAGGTCTTCAGGAGAGATATTCAAGAGAGATTTATTGCTGAGTGTTGCACAAATTGAAACACAGCAAAGTCATTTTAATGAGGCAGGCCAAGCCATAGACACGTATGCAGAAAGCAATAATCAGGATTTTAGAGCAATGAAAAGATTAGGAGATATCGCACTGTTTCGTGGTGAAAAAGAAAAAGCACTCGATGCATATATGCGTGCTTTTGAGCGAGGCAAGTGGAACGATCTAAGCGTTCTTCATGGGATAATTGAAGTGAATTTATCTATGGGAAGAGTCGAAGAAATTGAAAAAATGAGGCAAGAGATCGACGTTATCCTTGCTCGGTACCATGATGCCATACTCTCAAATGCTCACTTCATAGCACTGTCACCAAATGTTGAAGAGTTTATAGCTGTTGCAAATGTTATGGCACGTCTCTTTCCAGATGATGCCCCACGATACCAAGTTCTCGCAGCAAAAGTTGACCATCATGCGCTCACAGAGAGGCAGAGGATAGAATCACGGCCACCAGGCTTTCTGTGGTAGTATTACTTTCAAAATATCCACTTTCCACTTTCCACTTTCGCAAATCGCCTTTACTATTTCTTCCTATGAAAAAAACATTACTCCTCCTCCCAATTGGTTTTCTTGCTCTCACAGGCTGCGGAGACAATAGAAGCACTCGTATAGAATCATCTGAAACACAGGAAATTCAGTATGCTTTACCGCAAGGAAAGATGCACTTTGACGGACATGGTGACGAAAAATGGTTTGCGTATAGCGCATTATCAGGAGTTGGAGAATATAAGGCCAATGGTGTGACGCAGTCTCATCTGTTTGATGATGGATATTTTTTACACACAGCAAACATCAATATAGAACTAGCAGAAGATGGATACTTCTATGAGGGATGGCTCGTGAAAGGGTCAGATGTAGTCTCAACAGGTCACCTCAGTAATTACTTTGGTGATGTCCGTCATGCAGTTCGGTTTGAATCCGAGACGGACTACACTGATTATACAAAAGTAGTCATTACTCTAGAACCTGATGATGGTAATCCTGCCCCTGCTGTTCATGTTGCAGAGGCAACATTAAAGCACGTTGAGCGTTAAAAACCCCCTACGCCTCATGGAGGATTTGTTGATCTCGTGTGTCTATGTGTTTACGAGTGACTAGTGCCTTGTTTCTCTTCTTCTTGCTACGTCTTTAGCCAAGAGTAGGAAGGTTCATCACCATTGAGATACTCATAAGAGTGATGAGTGCGGTGTGGAGAGCCACAACCGGAAGAGAAGCACGGGGTGTGAATTGCTTCACTGGTACTATTGTAGGATTAATCATAAAGCTGGGGCAGTTTACGGATCTCTTAGATGATGTCTAGTAATACTTGACTACTATTTGTGATCAAGATCTAGTAAATGTATGTGAAGATGGGTATCTGTAGCCATTTGTCACTTATGAACCATTAATACTATTTTGTGTACTTTTTACGACGTAGCACACATAGAGTGTATTATTGAACAAATATTGTATACAAAAGAAGAAGACAAGTTGAATAAAATAGTTTGTAGTAACATTAATAATGAAACTGAAAAGATGTGATATAGTGTGAATTACATGTTTTCAACTATGCTCATTGGCTACTATCTCCAGCAGTTTATAGTGCCATCACAATCCGTACATCGTGTGGATTTATCGAAGCAGTATATTCAGTCTGTGCATCCCATAGGAAACCTGATTGTAGAAACCTATTCGCCACGGAGTGGGTCTGTTGCTCCAGGATCCCAGCGAATTGAAATGTTATCATTAAAAGTAACTGCAGACTGTTCATCTTCTGTTTCAATTAATACGATCTCTGTTCAACGGAGAGGATTAGGTACAAACGAAGATATCGAATCGCTGTATGTGACTCACAGGGGTGCCCGCATTTCAAGAGAGCGTAGCATTGCACAAAGAGATGGATCGGTAGATTTGCAGCTTCGCAATTTTTCTATAGCTGCGTGTGACTCTGAGGATATAGCAATTGTTGCGAACTATGCAGCTGATGCTTCTCCAGCGGGTGAACATCGTATAGAACTTCGATCAATCGATGCAGGAGGGTCTGCTGTTCGTATCGAGAAGTCTTCTGGAAATTTTATTACGATACAGAGAACAGCATCACGCAGCGTTGGGCAGGTGAGTCTTGATTACTTGCGACTAACACAGTCGGTTCATTATGGAAGTCGTCAGCTTCTTTCTCGTTTTACCCTTGCAGCAGATTCAACTGATGATCATTCCATTTCTGCTATAACATTTACCAATAATGGATCTGCAACAAATGATGATCTCCAAAACCTGTATGTCGAGTTTCGAAGCAGACGAATTAGTTCGTATGCGAGATCATTAAGTGGTGATAAGGTAGTTTTTACATTTGATCCTCCAGTTCAATTAGAGGCAAGCCAAACATTAAAGTTTGGAGTGCGAGGAGATGTTCGTGCGAATCGTTCTCGAACTATTCAATTCATTGTAGAAGAACCAAGCGATATTATCACTACACCAATGCGCAGTCGCTAAAGAGATAAGCTGTTCACACAGATGAAAATCTGGCACACTATAGGTAACCTTCTTACCTACTATGCGTTTTCGATTATTTGTTGCAATATTTTCCTCAGTACTTACTGGATGTTCAACGACATCAAGTGCAGTGCAGCCGCTATCATCTGATGTGGTCTTAGCTAAAGCTGCAAAGGCAACACATACACTGGAGTCGGCAAAGTATATACTCACAGGAAATATAAATGCTAAAAATAGTGATTTGTGGTCGACAGATGCAACGATGCGCATGGATGGTATTTTGCATGATGCAGGAGAGCAAATGCGGTTTCAATTAGACACAGATGCTGTCGTACAAACACCAGAGGATGATTATGAGCTTGATGCAACGCTTGAAGTTGTTGTTGCATCAAAAGATGAGGTGTACATGAATCTCCATTCACTAGTAGTCCAGCCGCCAAACCCATTACTAAGGCCAGATCTTGTAGGAAAGCTGGCAAGCAAGTGGTGGCTTTTACCACAGAATGATTCTTTACCGGTAACTAGTCAGGTTACTCCTGATCCTCGATTATTACAGGCACAGTCTCAAGTTGTTCGTATTACGAAAGATAACGGTATTATTGAAATGAATGGTAGCCAACTGTACCACTACAATGTAGAGCTAGATAAGGAGAAGCTCCTCGCATACTTACAGAAAGCATCGTTAGGTGATGCTGCAGTAGACACAGTGCAATTATCCCGTAGCCTTGAAGGGGTAACTGCAAAAGGTGAGCTTTGGATAGATGCAGAGACGTACTATGTCCATAAGCTCCAGTGGAATATTAAAGAGTATCCTATACAGGTGGGAGGAATGGCTGATATACAATTTACAGTTACCTTTACGGATCATAACAATGCTCCAGATATTCTTCTTCCTCTGAATGCAAAAGAGTTTTCTCCTTACGAACTTCTTTCACCTCCAGAATTAGATTTCACTAACGATTCAATATTAGATACAAATCTTGATTTGGATGATGAAGCAATAAATTCTTTATTACGAAGTATGGATTCTTATTAATATGAATAATTCTGAGCCACCAATGGTTGATGGTATCACGCCACCAAGTACGCCACCTGCACCAAAAAAGCCCGTACAAAAACAGCCGTCAAATGACGAGCTGTTATCGAGGGCAAAATTTGCATTGCTTGCTATTATTGCTATTCCATACACTTTATATATTGGATGGGGATTGTTCTTATTAATTGTGTTGCCAGACCAATCTGGAAAATGGGAATTCCTTATTCCTTATGGGAAGCTCTCTGCAATGATTGCAGCGGCAATTCTTATTATGGCTGCTCTGTATATGGTGTTACGAATTGGGAAGTCCTCAGGGGCAGATGACAAAATTCGCATAGGGAGTTTCTTTCGTATTGCTATCTTTATGGTTCCAGGGTTGCTAATTTCAGCAGCAGTACCGTTTACTATTACTCAAGAGCCAACATTAACACTACAGGTTTCATCTCCACTACCAGGGACAGAACTCGTTGCTCCGTTGTCAGTAACGTATTCTGCGGAGGCTGCAACAGCTATTCTAAAACGGCGAAATCTTAGTGTTATTAATTATACATGGGATTTCACAGGAGACTCAGTTCCAAATGATGAAACTGTTGTTCCAACATCGACAGCATTCTATGACAGACAAGGTGGTTACAATACAACATGTATTATGAAGCTAAGTGATGGGTCTTCAAGGACACTCAGATTACGTATAGTTATTCCAAATGCAGTATTTTCTTACACGCCAGTAATCCCAACAATTGATGAACCTATTCGTTTCAGTGTTGCTCATCTCATCCCAGATGAGAAAGTTGAAATACGTGAAGTTCGATGGGACTTTAATAACGACAATATCCCAGAAGAAACAACAAAAGAGCTAGAAACAGTTCATACATTCCTCAGTACTGGTGATCATACGGTCTCTGTAACGATTGTGTACGAGAATCAAACCCAAAGTTACTTTTTTAGAACGCTCAATGTTCAGAAGCCAGCCCCTCAGCCATTTGTTGCAACAATTTTAACAACACCAGAGTTCCTCGAAAGTCCATCACCATTTCAAGTAGTGTTTCGTATTCAAACAGATGAGCCATTAGTCGATGTAAAGTGGGATTTTGATGATGCATCACCCGAAGAGGAAGGCGAAAGAGTCGGACATACATTCAAAGATCGTCGCTTATACCAAGTCACCGCAAGAGCTCGTAATGAAAAAGGTGAAGTGGCAAAGATTACAAAAGTGGTAAGAGTTGTAGAGGAACTCCGTATAGCAGATTTGTCCTTTGATGGATCGCATCCTGTTGCTAATGATCGAATTTCTGCAGAGGCCCCTGTAGCAATAGATATAACTCCAAAAACAACAATGCCACTTGTTGATTTCTGGTGGGAAGCACCAAATGCTTCACAGGTATCATCGACAGGTTCAACGTTGAAGGCAATCTACAGAGACGAAGGTACGTATACACTTGTCATGCTTGCGAAAGATGCTGAGGGAAGAGTCAAAAGACTTCCATTGGTACTAGAAGTGAAGAAGAAGTCACAGCAGATCAGATTTGATGTAAACCCAAGCCAAGGCGTAGCACCGTTAAAAGTTCAATTCGATGCATCTGATAGCTTCATTGCAGACCCAAATGATGATATTAATGGTTTTATTTGGGACTTCGGAGAAACTGAAGAAATTGAGGGAAAGATAGGTAGTGCTCGTATAGAGCATGAATATAGAAATCCAGGAGAATTTACAGTGACACTAACAGTAAGCACCGAACTTGGAAAAACTTCATCAACTACGAAAAAAGTTGTCGTAAGGGCACCTTTCCTAAAAGCATGCTTCAAGATGAGTAGAAAAGAAGGTCCTGTAGGTATGGGTGTCGCATTTGATAGATCCTGCTCAACCGGAAAAGCTGTTAGTGCTATATGGGATTTTGGAGATGGCTCACAGTCTCCATTGCTTGATAATACTGTTATTCATACATTTGGAGAGCCTGGAGATGTACCAAAGGACTATAAGGTACAATTGATTTTAGAAGATGTGAATGGGACAACCGATTCATATGAAACTACTATTTCCACTCAATAATATGCGTCATAAAACATTCGTTCGCGGCTTTGCTATCCTTGCTGTTGTTGGTCTAGTGCTAGGTGCTCTTCTTCCTGTATTTGCTAGTCTGTGACCGTTGCTGCGGTCTCAAATGCTTTTGTTGAAGCTTCATGCTTTTCAGTGTGCATAAAGTAGGCAGCTGCGGCAATCATCGCAGCGTTGTCTGTGCAGTATGATAGGGCAGCAGGAGTACGAAGTCGCAGGGGTTGTACAGAGCTACTGAGGATCTCGCGCAAGCGAGTATTTGCACTAACACCACCTGCAACATGCACCTCTTTTATTTCTGGATAAAGAGAAATCGCGCATTCAATGCGATGAGAGAGTTGAAGACAAATAGCTTCTTGGTAGGATGCTGCAAGGTCAGCTTGTAATGATTTTAGGTTGGAAGCGTGCTTCTGAGCTGTTAGTCGCAGTGAGTTTTTTAATCCAGAAAAGCTAAAATCGCATGTTTTCTCCTGTGATAACCCGATAGGGAAATTGAATGCTGATAGATCTCCACTTTCAGCAGATTGTGCAATCGAAGGTCCACCAGGGTACGGGAGGCCAAGCATTGCAGCTCCCTTATCAAATGCTTCACCTGCTGCATCATCACGTGTACTGCCAATCAGTATTCCGTTGGTGTGTGATTGCCGTAGCCATATATCACTATGTCCACCAGAGACACTCAGTGTAAGGCAGGGGAATAAAGGAGTATCAGTTTGTTCAAGCCAGATAGAGCTTAGATGTCCAAGGGTATGGTGAACACCAATAAGTGGTATGTTGTGAACATATGATAGCGTCCGAGCAGCCATGGTACCAACAAGGAGTGATCCCATTAATCCAGGTCCTTTGGTGACTCCAATTGCATCGATATTATCAAAAGAAAGCTGCGCCTCAGCCAGCGCAGAATGTAGCACAGGAAGAATAAATTCGACCTGTCTACGAGCAGCATCTTCTGGGACAACACCACCAGAATCAGCAAATACATCTTGTGTGCTCGCAATACTATTACAGAGAACACGAGCTCCATCTTGCACAATTGCAATAGAAGTCTCGTCACACGATGTTTCAACCCCAAGTACATTCATGTGCCAATACTACAGAATTTTTCTAAAAATGGGTAAATATGAATACTATTGAACACTATGAAATATTGTTAAAAATAGTAAAACATGTTATAATATAACTAGTGAACAAACACAAAAAAATAGCTATCGTTACAGCAATACTTGCACTGTGTGCATCATTTGCATTGTGGACCACTCACCTTGATTTGGTTCCACTTCCACACATTTCAGAAAAAATTACATCGACGTTTGACGCGGTAAAAAACACATTAGGACATCGTCAAGAAACGGTAGAACCAAGTGTTGCTGTCGTTCAGATTGAAGTGGAAAACCTCGGGGGGCATTTTACAGAGAAGAGAGTAGAGCCAAAGCTATCTGCATCTGTTATTACAAAAGCCAAAGAGCAGATTCCAACACCTGTTATTCCTGATGAACCAGAAGAAGTACTAGAACCAGTATTGCCTGCAGCTCCAACAGAGCTAGAGCATTGGGAACTCAAACGTGCATGGAGTATTGCTGTCCCATCTTTAGGTATTCGTGCGCCAGTCTTTCTTCCGTCACTGAAGTATTGGTCAAGTCAGGCGTGGGATCTTATGGAGGAACAAATGCAGGTAGGACTCAATAATGGGACAGTTGCATACCCTCATTCTTCAGGTCCAGGAGCAAAAGGAGCGTTGATCATAGCTGGTCACAGTAGCCCACCAACTATAGAAGCGGAGAAAAGTAACTACGGTAGTGTATTTGCCAAACTACCAGATATAGAAATTGGACAAGATATAACTGTAACGACATCTGCGTCTCCTGTGACATACCGTGTTGAAGAGAAGATGATTGTTTCCCCTAGTGTAACGTCAATTTTAGAGCAGCAATACGATGATAGTGTCTTAAAGCTTATTACATGTTATCCAGTTGGGACGACAAAAAACAGAATGATCATCATTGCGAAGGAGATTGTAGAGTAAGGCAATCGCACGTATGCTACATTCATGAAGTTGAAGTATGTTATTGGTATCTTGATTGGCCTTTTGATGGCCAAGTTTTTGATTCCGCTTTTTCGGTTTGATATGCCAATGGGCTATGATCCAGGAATTTATCGGTATCTATTTATTCAGTACGCAGATGCGCTTAGTGTATTTTCGATGCCACATCTTGCACCATGGGCAGGAGAGCACCCCCCAGGACTATTTGTTATAGGGGCATTGTTTATGAGGCTCGGCGTTCCTGTTGATGTAGTAATTGGCTTTGTATGGAACAGTATACCTATTGTCCTTGCATGTGTCCTTGCATGGGTAACTGCGAAGCGAAAAGGAAATACTATTGGTGTAGCTGTTGTATGTATGGCTCTTATTTCCCAAGCATACTTTGATGGGTTTTATGCTATGTATTACAAGGCTTACGTTGCACTTATTTTTACATGTTTTACGTATTTCTTTGCAGAAAAGTTTTCACCATGGTTTTTACTTACAGCACTTCTGACAGTTGCCATCCATCATCAGACTGGTTTGATAATGGCTATAGCACTTGGTATATGGTGGATACTGCAGCTACCATCGCAGTGGAAAAACCCTCTCTACAAGCGGTATACAATTGGCATAGTCTGCATAGTAATCATTGGATTTCTTATTTATCTCCCACATTTTGAAAGAGTATTTTGGAGTCCCTTAAAGTCGATCTTCCTTTTACGAGGTGATAACGCACCTGCAGGAGCTTTTCCTCCAGCGTCGTTTTATATAACGACAATGACATTACTACTTACAGTTGGTGTTTTTGGCTTTGTCAGAAGTTTCAGGGTTGAGCAAGGCTCTCTGTGGCAGATATCTGTTCTTGCTTGCTTGTTATTTATAGTCTTTAGGCTTGTCTTTTATAAGCGGTTCTTTTTGCACTTTGACTTCTTCCTCCTTCCATTTGCAGCAGAAGGGCTTATATGGATTTGGCAAGCAGCGAAATCTCGCTTCGTAAAAGGAGGAGTAATTTTGCTGTTTTGTGCACAATGCGTGATGTCTTTTCATACGATGATACTAAGACAACCTCAAGTCCCTCGTGAGTACATTGAGCAGGTAGAAGCATTACAGTTTGTAGTACCAGAAGGTGATACGATCATTGCATTAGAAAACGTATCTGGTACATGGCTTCTCGGATGGTTGCCAAATCATACTATCGGAGCACCTGGTCTGTTTGAGTATCCAGGATGGACGTATGATGAGTGGGCTTTGTTCATTGATGGAAGTGCATCAAATAGAAAGAGATTACTACAAGGAATGCAGGGTGATGTATATTTTTTCGTGGGCCCTTTCTTCTCGCAATTTTATGCAGAGAGAGCGCAAGGGGTATTGAATGACCCTTGTCTTGAGCATGTACCAAATGCACAATTACTTCACTCTATTTGCTCATCCTAGCTATGATCCACTTTTTTCCATCACGTGAAATAGCGGTGTCTCTATGGGGATTTGGCATTCATTGGTACGGACTTATGTATATGGTTGCGTTTATTATTGCATTGTATCTCACACCACGCCTTCAGAAATATCGATCTCTTGATATATCCAAAGATACACTGACAACAATCATTACATGGGTAATAGGAGGAGTCATTATTGGCGGAAGGCTAGGGTATGTATTTTTTTATGAATTCTCATATTTTATACAAAATCCGTTAGATATTTTTGCAGTATGGAATGGTGGTATGTCGTCACATGGAGGCTTTATTGGTGTTACACTTGCATTGCTATACATTCTCAAAAAGAATCGAATTCCAGTTATTCCGTTCTTAGATACAATTGCAGTCCCAGTAGCAATTGGACTTGCTCTTGGTAGGCTTGGTAATTTTATCAATCTAGAACTCTATGGTGTTGTAACGTCATTGCCATGGGGTATAGAAATACCAGGTGTCGAAGGTCTTCGACATCCAACTCAGATCTATGCAATCGTGAAGGATCTCTTCATAGCGTTTCTCTGTTTTTCATTGCTGAGTAACAATAGAGTAAAACCAGGGATAGTCTTTTCAGCCTTTCTCATTCTTTATACTGTTCTTCGTAGTGTTATTGAGATATTTCGAGTTCAAACTCATCCAGAAATAGATATCTTCGGCTTGGTGTTAACGCGAGGACAGTTCTTGTCTATGCCAATACTACTAGCAGGTTTTATACTACTTGTTTATTCTCGTTACCAAGAATCTTCGTAAGACATGTTTTTATGATAGGAGTAGACACTTTTTTTATCATTTCAATTGTCAGTGTCATGCGTAAGAACAAACGCATCAATAACGTCGAAAATTACACTTGAATCAGTCATTTTGTACAATATTTGAATATTGACTAAATAGTAAAAATGTATCATTATAATATAAGTTCATTTCCATCATAGCATACAAGAGAGTCGATTCATGTCTCCATTTTTTTCATAAGTGGAACTTATGAGTGGGGACGCTATCGACTTTTAGGAGAATGAGATGTCTGCATGGAAGCAGTTGTGGAATGGTGTCTGGCATAACGAACTTCCTAAAGATGAAAGCATCCGTTGGATGACTGAAAACTTTGGGGAATTGTTTCGCTGTGGATTTGTCATAGCAGTCACACTGGTCGTTTCTGTCATTTACTGCATTGCAGTTAATAGGCACAATTCTGGAGGTGAAGAATAATAAAGAATATCGTGTCTAACGGCACAGTTAAGTCGTAAGGCGTCTTCGGTACACCGGAGGCGTCTTTTTTTATAGTTCTCGTAAAAGTTTTCTTGCAATCTGTCGTTCGTCCCAAGGAATACGACCATCGAGTTTTGTAAAGGTAGAAAATGGACCCATACCACAGAGAACAATAGCATCACCTTTCTTAGCATTTTGAAATAAAAAGCGAATTGCTTCTGTTCTATCAAATATTTTATGGGCATCTGTTTTGCTTTGGTCTATACCTGCCCAGAGTTCATCGAGAACGCTATGAGGGTCTTCTCCGTATGTTTCATCTTCTGTTGCAACAACGACATCTGCCATGGTACTGCAGATCTTTCCAATAATTGGACGCTTTTCTTCCATACGGTTACCACAACTAGAACAGAGCACCATGACTCGCCCTTTCCCATCAACAACGTTCTGAAGTGCTTCAAGAGCTTTCTCATAAGACTGAGGACTTACTGCAAAATCGACAAAGACACTAAAGTCTTGACCTTCATCAATACGTTCCATACGTCCAGGAAGCGGGGTAAACGTTTTTAGTGCCTGTAGGCATTCGGCAAGCGGTATACCAACTGAGAGCGCACAGCCAATAGCACAGAGAGCGTTGTCTAGATTGTATGTACCAGGCACAGAGATGTGAATACTCTCAGTATGACTATCAATGTGAAGTATTGCAGAACATGTTTTGTCTGTTGCTTTTATGTCTGAAAGCGAAAGATTAGAACTCTTTTTACCATAGGTAAGAGTCCCTTCAGATGAAATTTTTTTGTACATATCAAAACTGCTATCATTTTCATTAAGAACCTTTATGCCTGCCCCACGTAGTTTTTCAAACATAATTCCTTTATCCTTTCGATATTGCTCCATAGAACCATGGTAATCCAAGTGTTCAAGTGCAGTATTCGTCATTCCTGCAACCTGAGGAAATGTATAGTCGACCCTTCCTTGTACAAGTCCATGCGAAGACATTTCAATGACTGCGAACTCACAGTCCTTACGAACAAGTCTTGTGATAAATTTCTGTAATGTCCAAGGACTGATTGATGTCAGGTGTGTGGTATTTTCTTCAATAGAGTCATTGATTTGCAGAAATGCTGTTGATGCAGCACCAACTCTTCTGCCTGCGTGCAGCAGTATATGAGTAATCATACCTACAGTTGTTGTTTTTCCATCAGTGCCAGAAATACCAATGACTGTTATGTTTCGAGCAGGAAATCCATGAATAAAGGCAGCGATAAAGCTTTTAGACTTATGCCAGAAAATACGTATAGGGTTTCTTTTTTCGATGGTGTGTCGCAGTAGAGTGATCATGCACTACCTAGAATACCACGAGCGACACAAATGTCCTTCTGCATCTGCTCCATCAATTCATCAGGAGAATCAAATTTCTTGGTTTCTCGAATTTTCTGAACAATTTCTACAGAAAGCTTTTCGGGTGGGCTCGAAATTACTGTGTCTAGAATATGTACTTCACAGGATGGAGAATCATTAAAAGTAGGTCGAATGCCAAAATGAAGAATTGCGGGCATGTTATTACTTATAGTACAGGCGTATAGTCCATCTTCAATGCCATCTGGAATGTCAGACATATCGAGGTTTATGGTTGGAACGTTAAGACCTTTCCCCCTTCCGGAACCAGAAACTGTACGCGCTGTAAATTTCATTATTGAACCTCCGCAGGAGAGTTAACTTGCTCTTTACGCGCACTATCTGCCATAGCCTTCGAGATAGCTTGAACCTGCTCTGAGATAGAAGCGAGGTCTTCATCCTTTTTCCTTGCAAGATCTGAAAGGTTCCACGCTTCAGTTGCAAGCCTTATAGTTTCTTCGAAGTTCTTATTCGTACCTGCACGGTAACCACGAACGAGAGATCTGAATGCCTCTGTGATCTTTACTGCACCCTGAACCACTCCTTCATCAGGTCTAGCAGCGTGTGCACCGCGAGCAGCAAGGAGTGCTCGTGCTGAAGAGTATTCAGCTTCGACGATGTCATTTTGCTCTAGAAATGCAAGAGTAATGAGAATCTCACTCTCTGCCTCAGAGAGTAGCGCCTGTGTTCTTCTGTTCTGACCATACATAATGTATCGGTACAAAATTACAGCAGTCTCTGCACGGGTAAGTTGCTTTGCAGGGCTTAGCATTCCATCTGCAGAAATCATTGTCATAGAAGAGGTAATACCAAAACGCATGTATGGGTAATACCATTCATTAGTATTTGTCACATCTTGTGACAGTGGAAGTTTAATTTCACTAAAAGAAACTTGAGGATCTGCACCAAATGCTTCTTGCACCATTTTCATAAATTCAACTTTAATGACGGGGTTTCCTCCATTGAATACCTCTTTCTTTGGTGGTCCATCAACAATACCTGCAGCACGTGCGAGTTCAACGTACGGCATATACCAGTCGTCATTTTTTATGTCGGTATACACAGTATTTGCAAGCTTTGCTTGGTCAAGTTGAACATCCGTTACAAGTGGGGCAACAATAATCTTTAGTGCTTCTGCACGGTTCACTGCTTTGTCTGGACGAAATGTCCCATCGTCATATCCAGAGATTATTCCTTGGCTTCGAAGGTACGTAACAGCTTCGTATGCATAGTGGTCTGCTGGTAAATCTGAAAATACTTCTTCTTGAGCAAGGCTAGATTGTGGAATAAGAAGAAGGGCAAAGAGGAACAATCGAAGATGATGCATGATAAGAGAAGGGTTAGGTTTCACAATTCTAACAGTCTACACCTGCGCAATCAACGTAAATCGACTCTACGTACATAAATATGACGTTATACGGTAATAGACAAATAGTCAATAATATGGTAATATATTATATCAAATGAATATCAATACAAACACTTACATTCTGGCTCTGATAAGCGCGTTCTCACTTCTTTGCATGTCACCTTCATCTGTTCATGCAGCAGATAGTGCATCGTTTACATTGTATGACGACGTATCAGATGTTGTCGATGGCTCACCACTTGGTTCGAACTCCTTTTCGTTGAATGAAGCAGGTGAAACATGGATTGCATATCCTTTAACAGGTGGGAATTTTCAAATTGTAACAGCACCACCTGCTCAGAGTTCATCTGTTGAATCTTCAAGTTCTAGTTCAGTCTCATCATCTGAGCAATCTGGTGGAGGTGGTTCTGGTGGACATAGAGGATCTGGTACACAAACACAAAATCCATCAGCAGCAGGATCTTCCTCTCCTACTATTCCAACAAAGCCATCAGCTTCAGATACATCAGAAAGCTCTACTGCATCAGATCCAGTTATTCCTGATATACCATACAATGGTTCTGTTGTAGACCCTTTGCCAGATGTTGAATTTATAAAAGGTTTCCCTACTGATGTACCAGTATATGCAACGGACGATACAAGGCACGAGAGAATTACCTATCGTTCACACTTCTTTGATATGACAGAGAGGGAGACTGATGAATGTATTTGCCAGCAAATGCAGGCTGCTGCTCCATCTGTACCAATCATACAGACCCCGATTGGGATAAGCTTCTTGCTCCTTCTTTCATTTGTCCTTGGTTATGTTGCACGCCTTGCAAGGCCAGGGTTCTCAGTATTCCCTCAAAAGAAATCTACACAAAAAAAGAAATAATGAATACAAAACATATATTTATCGGCTTCTTTGCCCTGATTGTTATGATTGTTGGTGCTCCATTTGTTGCAGCCGCAACAACAGCACCTCAGCGCATTATCTATAATGGTCATTTGCTCGATAGTTCTGGCAATGCAATTACAACAGAACATACTATTCGTTTCAGTTACTGGTCTAACACGGATTATGTTGCAGGAGATGTTACGTCAACAGGTGCTATCAATATAGGAGCAGCACATTATGCCTCATGGACAGAATTGCATACAGTGACGCCAAACAGTGCTGGGTACTTTAGCGTCGAGCTTGGTAGTGTGACAGGTCTTCCGGACTTTTCTTCAATGTCTGTTACAACGCTCTTAAACCTCCATTTGCAAGTTGAGGTGAAGACTTCATCTGCAGTAGATACAAGCTACGAACTCCTCGATAAAGACAGTTCAGATGATGCTGTTGATAGGTCTCCTGTTCGTTCCGTTCCGTTCTCTTTGAATGCAAACCTGCTTGATAGAAAAGAAGTCGGGTCTGGTAGTGGGAATATCTCGTTTCTTGGAAGTGGTGGTTTCTTGCGTGAAACAGGCACTCTTGCAAATAGGTTTACACTTGATGCTGATAACTCCACTGGTGGAACAGTATCACTTCGATTTGGAACAGACCTTGGCAAAGAGCTTAGCTATCAGCAGGAGAATAATTACTTTAACTTTAACGATGATGTTAACATCCAAGGAGATTTGACGATTACAGGGCTTATTAACGGAGTTGATATTACTACTATTGCTGCAGGGTCTGACCAGACACACTTAAAAGTAAGTAGTGGCGCAGGGCTTAGCATTAATATAGCCGCAGGTGATTACCGTATTAATGGAGCAGTGACACAGTATGCGGGAAACAGTAACCAAGCTGTTACTGATGATGCAACAAACTATGTGTTTATGGGTTCTGGCGGATTAACTATCCAAACTTCTGGGTTTCCAACAGACGAGTCATATATACGTCTTGCAACTGTTGTGACATCCGGAGGGGGGATTAGTACTATTGCTGATAGACGTGTCTTTAATAGTGATGATAGAGAGCAATCAATTGTAAAAACCTATGCACCTGGATACGAAGGTGCTGCGTACGAAGGAGATGGTACAGAAAATACAGGTCAGCTGTATGTTACAAATTCAGGTGCTGCTGTAACCAATCATTACATTTGGACAAGTACACGGTCTTCACTACAGGATTACGATATTGTTATACATTCTGAGGTACCAGCAGATTTTGTTCGTTGGGGCGATACACCACTTAGCCTCCGTTACAGAACCACATCTGGAAGTCTTGCATATGCGCAAGCAGATATTGAAGTATACGACACAGCTGGAGCACAAGTAACACTCACAGGTGATTCATCAGATCTCTCAAATACAGAATGGAGCACAGCGGATGTCGGGTTTAGTGGTAGTCCAACATGGACAGTTGGAAGCGGATTTCTTATTAAAATTCGATTATTCGCAAAAGATAGCCAAGAAGTTCAACTGGGACATTTGAAGATTCGCTACACGCAATTGCAATCAGAATAGATTTTTGGCTTGTGTTAAGCAGAATAGAAGCACAATAAATTAGAGAATAACACAAGCCTTTGTGCAAGACAAGAAAATATTTTTTTGCTATAATGGTATGAACATTCAATTTAAAAACACATGATACCAAATACAAAAGAACCTCAGCGGCACAATGCAAACTTGCTACGAAAAACAGCAGTTGCACTTATCGTATGTATGATTCCATCCATCGCAGCTGCGAGCTCGTGGAGTCCAACACTCCTTGTAAATACAGAAGCCTTCCAATCAATTGATGATGGTGATGGTAGTAGCGATATCGAACTTCGATTCGGAACAACAGGAAAAGAATTACGATGGAATGTGACAGATAGTCAGTTCGAATTTGATGGCTCACTTGAAGTACACGGAACAGCCTCTGGTAATATTATCCATGCGCAAGACACGCTAACGTCTTCTGGTGGACTGGTCGTTGAGGGAAATTCTGTACTCAATGGATATGTTGATATATTCAATACAGTTGAAGTGCACGGCGCAGCATCTGGAGCTACGCTTCATGCGGAGGATTTGCTCACATCATCTGGGGGATTGGTTGTTGAAGGAGCAGCTACATTTAATTCTACTGTTACGCTCAATGGAGTGACATACACATTTCCGTTTGGGGATGCCGCTGCTTCTGGTAGGGTGCTTGCATCTGATGGCGCAGGTAATTTGTCGTGGGCTGCCGCAGCTGCAGATACTAGTCAACAAACAACATTCTCTCTTACGGGTGACTCTGGTACGCCAGAGACTATTGCGCAGGGAAATACTCTAAACATTGCCGGTGGTGCATCGATAAGTACTGTGGTATCTTCTACTGATACAGTGACAGTAGACATTACCGATGATAGCGTAAACTTTAGTGAATTGTCTGATTCATTAAGCTTGGATGCTGATACAACACTAAGTCTTGGCTCGAATAACTTTACTTTTGATGCTAGCAGCACTGGACAATTTGAAATTCTTGGTACTGCTTCTGGACGTATTGTTCATGCACAAGATAGACTCACATCATCAGGAACATTAACTGTCGAAGGTGCTGTTGCCTTTGGAGCGTTGGCTTCATGTCCAAACCTCACAACTGATGCAAATGGAGTGATCTCCTGTAATAACACAGACTACATTACAGAAGCAGAATTGACGTCCGAAGCAGATCTTGAAACACAAATTGGTGGCGTTAATGTCATTGTTGAGACAGAGATTGATTCCGAATCTGAGCTCGAAGCAATTGTTGGCGTCGACTTCTTGAAAGATACAGATTTAAACGAACTAGTTGATGATCGTGTCAATGGACTGTTTAGAGCAGGTTCTGGAATTACGTTTAACTACGACGATACCAATAACACATTTACGATCAATACAGGGTTCTCTAGTGGTGCGCAGGTATCACTTAGCCCAGAGTATGCAGGAGCAGTGTACTACGGTGATGGAACAAATAATGTTGGTCAGATGGCACTCTCCTACGATAGCTCTGCTAAAGAAAACTACTACAAATGGAACTCTACAGCATCGGCACTACAGGATTACACTATTGCAGTCCGTGTAAAGGTACCAGACGAATTTACACACTGGGATGGCACAGCACCAATTCAGTTCCGTTATAGAACAAATGCAGCATCATCTGCAGATAACCAGATGGATGTTACAATGCTTGATACTGCAGGAAGTGCCGTATCGCTTACAGGGGGAGCGGACCTTGCAAATACATCATGGACAACAGCAACAATCACTGGACCAGAAAGCACAGGAACATATACTCCTGGTAGTTATGTTACTATTCTTATTGCCATGCAAGCGCGCACAACAAATACAGGTGAAGCACATGCTGGATACCTCAACCTCAACTGGACAACAAAGAAGCGGTAAGAGGGATTGAAAATTAACGTCTGAAATCACATAGGGTCTTTGACCCTTTTTTCAAATTTTCCTACTATCATACGCCCAGTGGAGTAGTGCTTGTCGCTGTTTTTTCCGGCAATGAAGGTCTCCTCTATCACAATTTTTGAGTACTTGTGCTCTGTGTCTGCGTATAGCTTTCCATCTTTTTATCTGTCTTTGGTCTTCTTCTGGCATTCGTCTCCCCATGTAATAACGGCAATACCACTGGAACCATCCACGAGGATCTGCAGGATATATCCATCCCTTTTTCCTCCATACAGATAAGGGCTGACTCGCATGAATACCAAAGAAGTTAAGCTCTTTGTCGTGCATGTCTGGGCAAAGCTTTGCGTGCGCGTACCATTCGTCAGGGAATTCATCTTGGCAGTCTGTCATGTACTTTCCACCAAAGACACCTAGTGAAAGCATCTCTTTCGGTGTTAGTTCTGGAGTGAACTGATCATCAAAGTTTTTTCCTGCATGCTCACTCAGAGTGTAGCTCGCCTTTTGCATGATGTCGTCGACATCAATACGCTTTGGGCGATTTCCATTATCGAACATCTTGCTAAAAGTTTAGATAGGTAATTGTTAGCTGAAGCACAGTGGCAAAAGACACCCACAGGAGGTAGGGGATTTGTGCGTATGCAATCCACTTTCTATGAAGGTAGATACTCTTCATCACTCGCGAAAAGGTTATTCTGTAAGCCGAATTGAATAGGCGTGAATGCAAGATTAAAGACAAGATTAAGTAAAAAGGGGATAACAATGCCCTGAGGTATTTTCTTTGTCACTACCAAGAATATAGATACGCATTATTCATGTTCTTATCATAGAGCACCGAATGTAGTTGTACCACAACAGATTATTGAATCTCTCTTTCAACACTGCTTGGAAGGAGAGCCCGTAGCTTAGCACTAGGAAGAACTCTATCGATAGCAGCAATGTATTGCCGAACTTTTTCTCTGCTGATCCCCATGATATCTGCAGTCTCTTTTAGTGTTTTTGAATTTCCATCTGGAAATCCACGGTGAATAAGCCACGCTTCAATGCGCTTAGGTTGAACGTTCATCTTGGTGAGTGCTGCTTCAATAGCTAGTCGAATGTCATTACTCTGTATATGTGCATCGACACTTTCTGCAGAAGAATCTGCAATCATCGACCCGAGTGAAGTGCCATCCTGGTTATGATTGTCTACTACTTCATCAATACTAGCTGGTCGTTTTCGAATTTGTCGTAGTTCCTTTATGCGTTCTACAGATAGGCCAGATATCTCAGAAATATGCTTTGCCTTAGGTTGTTCTCCTGCACGGATGAGTTCTTGTTCTGCTTTTTGCATTTTGTAGAGCTCATCAACAACATGAGAAGGTATTCTAATATTGCGGCTCTTCTGGCTAACTGCATTTCTGGCAGCTTGTCTAATCCACCATGTTGCATACGTGGAAAATTTGTTGCCTCTTTCGGGTTCAAATTTGTCAGTAGCACGCATAAGCCCTACAACTCCTTCTTGTGCTAGCTCTAGGAAGTCTAGCCCGAGTCCTCGGTATCGCTTTACGATGGAAACAACAAGCCGACCGTTATGCATGATTACATCGTCACGTAGCTTCTTGTAATTTTTATAAGCGTTCTTTGTTTCTTTAAATAGATTTCGCTCTACTTTTACATCTTCATCCTCCATTTGTTCATCATCAATATCCTTTGTAGCATCTACAGCAGTTTTAACTTCGTTGAATAGGCTTTGGGCAATTGCAGGATCAGCTTCAGGATCAATGCTACTTTCTGCAATCTTTCGTTGGACAAATGGTGACTTTAGAAGCTGCTCGATGTATCGCTCCCGCTGCTCTACCATTGCTGCTATAACAATACGTTCTTGGGTTTTGTCGTATGGCTTTTCATCACAAAGAGCATCAATCATAAATTGAGTATCTTCTTTAATCCCTGTTCGAAGCCCTTCTAATAGCACCTTCTTTTTAAGATCACTGGACGAAACGTCATCATCTACCTCTTGAAGATCTTCTTTTGTTGGTTTTGCCAATTCTAGGTCTGGAGTTTCCAAAGTATGCCACCTTATCACTACTTCTCTTAGAAGTCATCAAGGCGCATCGTATCTTTGAAGCTTTTTAGTAGGTAATCAGCAACTGTCTTACTGTTTACTGGTGCTCCTCCAGAGGACCCTGTATTTCGTGTAAGAAGACAAGTCACAACGCCAATTTCTCCACCTCTATGCTCTTCCATGGCAATACAGATACTTGGGTCATATTCTCCTGCGCGCTTACCAACACTATCTGTCTTTGACAGAGTAATAGAGTCTCCTATGTCAACATTTCCAATAACTTTCACAGGTACTTGTCCAATAAGTCCTATAAGAGCACTGTTTCCTTCTATACCAATTTGAGAGTTACCAATGAATCCTGGTTTTGTAGAAACAATTCCAATCATTTTAAGGTCATAACTATTACACCGTTTCACATGTTTAGGTCGAGCAGGATCGAGACAGGTAATGTCACCAGGTTTCATGCCAAGGTCTGCTGTCGGGAACCACTCAGCAAGGTCGGCACCTCCACCTGTGAAACTTCCTTCTGCAGTAACAGCACCATCTGCTCGAACTTTAAAGACTGTATTATTTTCTGAACCATTTTGTGTAATAACACGGAATGCATTATCGGATGTGCTTGTTTGTTGAGTCTTAATGACAATTCCACCACTGCCAGTTGGTCCATGACGGTAGAGCTCTGTATCAAATACGTTTTTGTATCCAAAGGAGATATGTGCATTCATTCCACTTCCAGTTGTTCCGCTGTAGTTATCCAGTGCAAGGACAGAAGCACCAGATGAGTAGATGTATGCACCAGTCTCATATTCTACTCCAATAACATCTAATTTAGCGAGTGGGCTCGCCGTCCCAATACCAACTCTCTCATTCGTTGTATCAACATTAAAGACAGGGTTTCCACCATCTGCGTCATTGATCTGGAATGACGTTGTACTATCTGTGACGTTTCTAAATATCGCATAACCAGAGCCGGATAGCATATCTCCAAAGTGAAGAGTAGTTCCAGAGATAGTTCCGACTACTTCGAGTTTTTCCGTAGGAAAGCCAGTGCCGATACCGACATTTCCATCAACATTGATCACCATGTGTTTATCCCCATTTTCTATAAATTGATATTCCCCAGCAGGACTTATTCTCAAATAGTCATTTGTACCAATCCCATATAAATTTACATTATTTGCTGTATCATACTGAAGAAGTTTATAGAATGTTCCATTATATTCAGACCCAAAGGAAGACCCTCTGTCTATTGCAACATTCCCACCACCGGAAATATGTAATTTTTCTTGTGGTGCATCAGTTCCAATACCAATATCTCCTGCATTTGTAATGCGCATTCGCTCTGTTCCGTTTATGGAAAAGCTAATAGGGGACGTAGAGGTAGAATGTACGGCTGCAACATTTGCAGAAGTAACACCAAGTCGTAAATAGTTTGATGTAGACCTACCAACACCAATGTATCCAGCATTAGATCCATCGAAGAATGCAACGGTATCTCCACCTGCAACATCAAGAGCATAGGAAGGGCTTGCAGTTCCAATACCAACTCTCTCATTCGTTGTATCAACATTCAATACAGGATTTCCTCCATCTGCATCGTTTACTTGGAAGCCTGTAGTGGAATCTGTGGTGTTTTGGAAAGTACCTGCTCCTGTTATTTTCAGGGCCGTACCAGAAATACCTCCAGCAACATCAAGCTTTGTGGTAGGTGTAGTATCACCGATACCGACTTCTCCTGTACTAAGAATACGCACTTTTTCTGCGTTGTTTGTTCCTAGTACTAAATCGTTAGCTCCTATGGAGGTAACCCAGGGGATGCTGCCTGCATACGTAAGTGCACCGATAGCTGAAGAATTACCCCACTCAAGAGATCTCCCTCCTCCTCCTTCAAAAAATGCAGTGTTGCCGTTACTGCCTTTGACATGAAGTTTGTAACTCGGACTCGCTGTCCCAATACCCACTCTTTCATTTGTTGTATCAACATTCAATACAGGGTTTCCTCCATCTGCATCATTTACTTGGAAAGAGGTTGTGCTGTCTGATACGTTTCGGAAAATTGCGTATCCACTACCAGTCAGTAGTCTCCCAAAATGCAAATGTTCACCAGATGCAGTACCGACTACTTCGAGTTTTTCGGAAGGGGAGGTGGTGCCGATACCGACGCTACCTTGAATATAGGCGCCATTCGTAGGTGCGGTGTTACTAAAACTACTCGTCACAGCGATTGAACCCACCTTTATCGGCAGGGCTGTTCCACCATCAGTCAAAAAACCAATTTCGGTATCTTCTGTAGATATATATTTGTCGTTCGTGATGTTCGAGTATCCACCGATATTAATTCCGCCAAAGCGCCCTACACCATTTACATCGAGGGTATGTGTCGGACTCGCTGTTCCAATACCAACCCTCTCATTCGTTGTATCAACATTCAATACAGGGTTTCCTCCGTCGGCATCGTTTACTTGGAAGCCTGCAGTACTATCTGATTCTGTTTTAATCACAAGAGCACCCGTCATGGTATCCCCTGATTTCTCGACATATCTATTATCGAAGAAGTTCTGTAATGAACCAGTACCTGAGAAGCTGCCACCGCCACTGCCGGCTTGGTCTGTTCCGCAACTGAATTGTCCAGTGGTAGCATCCCAAAGAAGTTTGCTATTGGTTGCATCATCACAGTCACTGAGGCCAAAACTACGAATAATTGATCCTGAAAGTGTTTCACCTACCCATAAACTATCATCTGTATAAAGCGTATCTGCTTTTTGACGGAAGAGGTTCGTATCAAAGACATTGTTATATCCAAAAAGAAGGTGAGTGTTTGTTGCATCGCCACTGGCATCTCGTCCATTTGCTCCAATATCGAGGGCAAGTGCTGCTTGAGAGCCTGATTCACTATCAATGAGCATTCCCGTTCCATTAGCATTTTGGTCAAGGAAAATAGACGCAGGCTCAAACGTATCATTCGCCTCGACTATTAACTGTCCAGAACTTGTAAGAATGTCTTGCGCATGAATAGTCGCTCCGGAAATTGCTCCTATTACTTCAAGGTCATCATCGAAGATAAATGTTGAAAGTGTTCTATCATAGGTAAGACGTTTATTGAGTGTGCCTCCAAACTGCAAATAGAGGTCTGATCCACTATCAGTATCATCAATTACCTGAAAAGCTTCTGTATTCACAATAAGTGTCGGTGCCCAGCTACTTGCGGCTAGAATATGCGGAATTGAACCAATCATTCCCCCAGCAATAATAGTGAGAGTTATGAAGGCCTGAAGTGAGTTTTTTGTTTTAGTGATGCGCATTGAGTCTTTTTGAGTTTTCATATTATTATACCAAAAAAAAGCACTTTTGTGAGGAGTGATGGTGTTGTTATATATAAAATAAGTGGTCTAGTAATATTTATGTCTATTTACTAATGAACGCCAAAAATGGCGGAGAGGGGGGGATTCGAACCCCCGAGACCCTTGCGGGCCTGACGGTTTTCAAGACCGTTGCATTCGACCACTCTGCCACCTCTCCACGGCACAGTATAAAGGGAAGAGATGGGTGGGTATAGAGAACTTTATCGAGTTTTTTATCGGTTCAGTCCGTCACTAATCATAGTGAACAAATCATCATTCTTTGGAAGCTCATTTCGTGGACATTCTCTATCTGCCCAGAAATCGCGCAATTCACGGATATAATCACGATTTTCAATCAAAGAGCTTGCAAAGGCCTTTGCAGATTTTGAAAAACGACTGTGAAGCATGTTTTTTGTGAGTTCATGAATGCATGTCACAAATGCATCTTCGCCACCACAGACTTCAGCGCGTATTTCGTCTTCAATAGCATCAACAATGCTGTCCTTATCGATACCTGCAATGACGTACAAATCTTTCGCGGGCGCAGAAGGGAAGTA
>Ga0210057_1000625_pt1 | contig 57994 bp, 56 predicted proteins | sample CryGeyCG2114_010_2_FD_183968 | JGI IMG/M metagenome (GOLD analysis project Ga0210057, IMG submission 183968) | Groundwater microbial communities from aquifer - Crystal Geyser CG10_big_fil_rev_8/21/14_0.10 (SPAdes) (version 2) | ecosystem: Environmental > Aquatic > Deep subsurface > Groundwater ...
CACTGCAACAGGAAGATTTCGCATGTTTTTTGTTCATACATGCGAAGTGTGCACGAAAAATACCTTTCCATCTTGTGTTAAAGCCTCGGAATGGAAATCACACCAACAGAATTAATTTGTATATCTGACTATAGGCGATATTAAGGTAAAGTGAGAATAGGGAATATGCTATGACTTTTCGAATGGCTCATGCGGGTGTGAGCCGTTCGTCTTTCGGGTGGCTTGACGCCCTTGGAGGGCTCATATACTATGACTCTTAGCGTCCCGCGCTTGCGGGACGGGGTTTGTGTTCGCTCTCTGACATACCACATACGTGAAAGACCGCCACGCGAGTGGCGGTCGAAAAGATGTGTGAATTCTTTTGTTCCGCCTATTCTTAATGAGAGTTTGATCCTAGCTCAGGGTGAATGCTGGCGGCGTGGATAAGTCATGCAAGTCAAGGGGGCCCGTAAGGGCAACCGGCAGACGAGGTAGTAACACGTAGGTACGCCCCCTTTAGTCGGGCATAGCCATCCGAAAGGATGGGTAATTCCCGATAGTCCCGCAAGGGTAAAGGTTTTCCGCTAGAGGAGCGGCCTGCGTAGTATCAGCTAGTTGGTAGGGTAACGGCCTACCAAGGCTACGACGCTTAGGGGAGCTGAGAGGCTGACCCCCACCGATGGAACTGCGAACGGTCCATACTCCTACGGGAGGCTGCAGACGAGAATATTCCGCAATGGACGAAAGTCTGACGGAGCGACGCCGCGTGATGGATGAAGTGCCTTGGTACGTAAACATCTTTTATCGGGGACGAAGTTTATTGACGGTACCCGATGAATAAGGAGCTCCTAACTCTGTGCCAGCAGGAGCGGTAATACAGAGGCTCCAAGCATTACCCGGAATCACTGGGCGTAAAGGGTGTCAAGGCGGCCCTATTAGTCTCCCGTAAAATCCGTGGGCTCAACCTACGGCCAGCGGGGGAAACGGTAGGGCTCGAGGGCGTAAGAGGTGCACGGAACTCATGGTGGAGGGGTGAAATCCGTTGATATCATGGGGAACACCGAAAGCGAAGGCAGTGCACTGGTACGTTCCTGACGCTCACACACGAAAGCCAGGGTAGCGAACGGGATTAGATACCCCGGTAGTCCTGGCCCTCAACTTTGCTCGCTCGCTCTACGGAGTATCGACCCTCTGTGGGGCTAAGCTAACGCGGTAAGCGAGCCGCCTGGGTAGTACGATCGCAAGATTAAAACTCAAAGGAATAGACGGGGACTCGCACAAGCGGTGGATTATGTGGCTCAATTCGTCGGCAAACGAAGAACCTTACCAAGGTTAGAAATCCAGCTGCATCCTCTCCGAAAGGAGAGGAGCCTTCGAGGGTGCTGGACAGGTGATGCATGGTCGTCGTCAGTTCGTGGTTTGAACTGTTCCCTTCAGTGGGGTAACGAACGCAACCCCCGTTGCCTGTTGTCTATATGACCAGGCGAGACTGCTCCCTCACGGGAGAGGAAGGTGGGGATGACGCCAGATCAGCATGTCCCTTGATACCTTGGGCTGCACACATAATACAATGGTCGGTACAACGGGATGCAATACCGTAAGGTGGAGCCAATCCTTATAAAACCGACCCCAGTACGGATTGAGGTCTGCAACCGACCTCATGAAGCCGGAATCGCTAGTAATCCCGGGTCAGCCAAACCGGGGTGAATACGTTCTCGAGTCTTGTACTCACCGCCCGTCAAGTCAGGGGAGTTGGGGGTGCCCGAAGGTCTGCCTCGCGCAGGACTACGGCAAATTCAATGACAAGGACTAAGTCGTAACAAGGCACGGGTAGCGGAAGCTGTTCGTGGAACATATCCAATTTGGAACCGATATTCCCGAAAGGAATATCAAGTCGATCGCTCTTCTTCGGAAAAGTGGAGAGATTGTGTTTGTCTCTAAACAACACACGGAAGTCGGATAACGTAACCCGATGGTCGCGATGAGGGCCACACGTGAGCCTTCATCGCGAGAGCAGAATAGGCGGAACAAAACAGCGCATACATCTATCTATCATACTCAGCATAAAACACCCGCGAGGGTGTTTTTGTGTTTGCTGGAAAAGAGAGGCGGGTTTTGCTACTATCAGTTGGTTCGATATGCACGCTTAGCTCAGTTGGTAGAGCACTCGACTGATACTCGAGCGGTCCTAGGTTCGAATCCTAGAGCGTGCACAGAGGTTTTTAGCTATTGTTTGATAGCTCAGTTGGTCAGACTTGCTTGTGCACGAGCGTATCGAGGGGAGTGTGCCGCCGCGCTATAATGTAGCGACATGCGGGACGCATTTATCGCACTTGGTATCGGCATCGTCGCGGTGATACTCGGCGCGCTTGTCGTGGGCAGTGGTTTTAGTACGCCAGGAGTCGCGACACCCGGCACGTCAGAATCGGGCGGTGGTGCGGTCTCGTTCCGCGAGATTGTTCGCGGGGCGCGCTCGACGGTAGAGCGGCGCACCAACTACATCATCCGCTCAGCGCCCGAGCTTGCAGAGGTGTGGAGCATGATCGATACCTCCGACACGCCCCCCGTCATCGACTTCACGAGATATGACGTTATCGCGGTCTTCGCGGGCACAGAGCCCACCGCCGAGTACGCAATCAACGTGTTGCAGGTTGAAGATGGCGTGACACGTAAGGTCACGATACGACTCACGAGCCCCAGCCCAAGCTGTGTTGTTGCCGAAGGCGAGACGGCGCCCTATCAGCTCGTCGAGCTGCCTAAGACCACCCTGACACTCACACACAAAGACGTCCCAATCACCACCAACTGTCTCAAATAATCCGGCCGTCTCTCTAAGATGCTTCGATAGACTGGAGGCGTTCTTCCTCCTCTTTGATTACGTTGTCCCAAGCGCTTGCGTCGTCACTCTCAAGAGCCGCGCGCTTTTTCTTGAAGTTATCATAGAGCCGCGACAGCTCCTCAGGATCGCTTTCGACAGCAGAGAGCACTCGAGAGAGGTTCTCTTCAGTCAGGAGCGCGAGGTGAGAGCCGAAAGTCATCCGGGCCTCGTTGCTCAATGATGCATTCTTTAATAGCTCGGCAAGTTTTTGCTGCTGTTCTGTTGTAGACATAGTTGTAGCGAATTACTGATTAGTCTTAGTCGTGGAGTCTCTTTTGGCCTGTTCCATTCTGTCGTACGCAGCCCCGTTTTCCCTATGCAAGTCTGCTATTTTTTCTGCGATGGCAATACGATTTTGAAGGAGTCGTAGTTCCTTAGCGTCGCCGCCAAAGCCAGGCAAGTACGTTCTGTAGTCTGGCGTGATTGTCCCGTCATCGGGCGTTCGGTCGGTAAGGGCGATGAACTCAACGCACAGGTCGTTAATTTTTGGGAAAAATATATCCGGATGAGTCAGCACCACGTCTTCGCACGCATCAACGATCGGATCATATTGTAGAGCCACTTCTTGTGCGTGACGTGCCTCGTCAATCTTGTCTGAGTCGCCATGTGCAAGATCGAGTAGCTTCTTCTTCGCCTCTAAGGCGTCCATGATTTGTTTTTGAGAGTAGGGCAGAGCTGCCTCTACAGAACCTTCGGTGCTGAGTAGTTCTGGTGTATCGGCAAGTAGCTGGAGCAAGATCACGCTTTTTGCGGTCAAGTTGGTCTGATAGGTTTCTGTTTGTTTGGCTTTGTGGCGCAACAACTCCAAGACGCTTTTATGAGGGAGGCTGGTGATGCTTTCTGGTAGCTTCGGGTGCTCGGTGACATACCGCATAGGGGCTTCCAGGTCATGCACATTGTCACACCACTCCCCACGACGAGTAACGATATGGTTCCCAGTGCAGCAGCAATGCGGCCTGCGCGCCCGCGGAATCTGTCGAGTGCTGTGTGCTCGCGAGCAATGCCGCTTTTAGCAAGGTCCTCCTCCACTGTCGCAGTTTCCTGCTTGTTTGTTCTGGTCAAAAATTTTCAAACATACGTATCAGGTCTAATGATAATTAGGCATTCGTGCCCGGCCCATAACTGAACTGATCTATGTGTAGGGTACCACAGCTGAGAAGGGCTCCATCCACAACGCTCTGCTGTGTCGTATCGGGCAGGTGCGTGATACGATTCAATGCGTTACGATGCGGGGTAATGACCGACCCCCAGAGCTACTTCAAAGGCAAGAAAATTACGGTGACGGGCCTCGGCCTGCTTGGCCGTGGCGTGGGGGATGCGCGCTACCTGGCCGAGTGTGGCGCTGACCTCATCGTGACTGACCTCAAGAGCGAGGCCGAGCTCAAGGAGTCAGTCGAGCATTTGAAAGCTTTTTCAAACATTACCTTCGTCCTCGGTGAGCATCGGCTCGAAGATTTTCGCGACCGAGACCTGATACTCAAGGCGGCGGGGGTGCCGCTCGACTCGATCTACATCGCCGAGGCGAAAAAGAACGCCATACCGGTGCGCATGAGCGCTGATCTCCTGATGGAACTCTCGGAGATTACTACTATTGGAGTGACCGGGACACGGGGTAAGTCGACCGTGACGCACATGATCGCGGATATCTTGAGAGAGGCTGGTAAGGCGGTTCTTCTCGGCGGTAATATCCGGGGCGTTTCGAATCTTGAACTACTGAAGGAGGCTACGCCGGATCATGTTGCTGTCCTCGAGCTCGACTCCTGGCAGTGTCAGGGCCTCGGCGAGGCTAACCTCTCTCCACACATCGCCGTTTTTACCACCTTCTACTCTGACCATCAGAACTACTATAAGAAGGATCCTGGGCAGTATCTTCTCGATAAGGCGAACATCTTCTTATACCAAGACCCCGATGACACTCTGGCGATAGGCGCGCAATGCGCACCCACTCTTATCGAAGCTTTTGGCGAAACTATCGTTTCAAATATAGTTATTGCCGATGAGCACAAGTTGCCGAAGAGTTGGCAGCTCCAGATACCCGGCGTGCACAACCGATATAATGCCGCGCTCGCGCTCGCGGCCGCTCGCGCGTACGGCATCGATGACGCGGTATCTCGCCGCGCGCTCGAGGCGTTTAAGGGTGTGACGGGCAGGCTTGAACTCATTGCCGAGAAAAGCGGTGTGCAGGTTTATAACGACACTACCGCAACGACGCCAGAAGCGACGCTTGCCGCGCTTGATGCCCTCGGTACTGAACGTACAGTGTTGATCATGGGAGGGGCGGACAAGGATCTCGATATGCATAAGCTTCTGGTGAAGTTGCCAGAGCTGAAGAAAGTCTTGCTCCTAGCAGGGACGGGGACCGATCGAATCAAGTCAGAAGTAGCAAATGGTATGATATATCATACCATTCAGGACGCAGTCACTGTCGCCTTTGAAGTTGCCGAATCGGGCGACACGATCCTCTTCTCGCCCGCCTTCGCCTCGTTTGGCATGTTCACAAACGAGTACGATCGCGGCGATCAGTTCGTCACACTCATCAACGCCCATGGAGCATGGGACTAGCCTCGATTTCCCCGGGATGCACGTAGAGCTCTACCTGAGCGCAGATACGGTGCCGAGCGATGCGATCGTGATCCCCAAGCTCCCACACGAGGCCACCATCACTGACATACGCACCGGCACAGAGGACCTCAGCAACTGTGATGCGCTCACGACCGAAGACAGGAGCAAAACGCTCGGTATCAAGACCGCCGACTGTGCGCCAGTGTGCATGAGCGACGAGACACGCATCGGCATCGCGCATATTGGCTGGCGCGGCCTGTGTCTCGGGCTCGTTGAGAAGATGCGTGATCGCTTTAGCCAAGACAGTCTCCAGGTGTACGTCGCGCCCTTTCTTAATTCTTTTGAGATCAAAAAGGATTTTTGCTACGAGCAGATTGTCGAGAAATGTGGCACCACCTTTCTCGACGAGAGCGGAGGGCGAATCATCTTCGACTTCAAGGCGGCGATCGCCGTGCTCTTGCCACGAGAGACGGTCTTTGATCTACGTACGACCGAGAACTTATCCTTCCCGAGCTACCGTCGGGACAAAACGACTGAGCGATATATAACGACGGTTCGGTTCCCTAGCGTATGATCGGCGTCTTTGACTCGGGATCGGGCGGGCTCACCGTGCTAAAGGAGGTCCGTGTACGCTTACCCAAGGCCGACATCCTCTACTTCGGCGATATCAAGAACGCGCCCTATGGCACGAAGACGCATAACGAGTTGGTACGCTTAACTAAGGACGCCGTCGAGCTACTGCAAAGCATGGGAGCGCACCATATCGTGAGTGCGTGTAATAGTGTCTCGGCGGCGTTGGCTCTCTCCTCACCGCTCCCGCACCTCACCGAGATGACCGAGCCGACCGCGGCATCATTCCGAGGCACGCCGGCGCGGATTGTGCTCACGGCGACACCCGCGACCATTGATTCTCAGATCTATCAGCGCGCCTTTCACGAGATCGACAAAGAGATTGCGACCGTTGCGATACCGGAGCTTGCTGGCGCGATCGAATTCGGTAGCTCGGACGCAGAGATCGAGCGCATTATCCGCGATGCCTTTGCCACCGTTGACCTCAGTCGCTACGACACTCTTATTCTCGGGTGCACGCACTACCCGCTCGTAGAGTACGTATTTAAATACATATTTAAATACGTACCTATTGAGATCATCGATCCGGCTGTGGCCGTCGCCAAGCGTGTAGAGGAGCGCCTGGCGCAGAGCGAGGAGGGCGGTGGCACGACGCGCTTCCTGATTAGTCGCGAATCGGCGCTCTTTCGCGACCGCGTGGCACACCTATGGTCACACGTGGGCACGCCTCGTATAGAGGTGATAGAGTGATGCCATGGCAAGGATCTATCCGAAGGCCTTTTTAGGCAACAAGATCGTACCGCTCAAGCAGGCGTCGCTCGGCGTCGCGACCTCGGCCGTCTTGTACGGACTCAGTGTCTATACGGTCTTCCCGGTCAGCATGACGAAAAAAGGCCCCGCCGCTTTCCGCCTCACCGACCATCTCACGCGTCTTCGCAATTCGGCAAGGATTATCGGCATTGATACGTTCGAGAAGCGGTGGGGCCTCACCGCCTTTGAGAAAGCGGTGGCCGCGACGGTACGTGCGAATCGAATACGCGAAGACGTGTTTGTACGCGCGACGGTGCACGTGAGCGCACAACTCCCCGGCACGCGCTCACGCGGGCTCGAGACGACGCTCAGCATCTTTGTCTACGAGGCGACCCCGATATTGCCGACGCGCGGTGCGCGCGTGAAGACGAGTGTCTGGCGCCGGATCCCCGACTACGCGATACCCTCACGTGCCAAGGTCAACGGCGCCTATGTCAACTCGGTGTTGGCGAAGCAAGATGCTCTCGACAGCGGCTACGACGACTGCATTTTTCTCGATGTTGCCGGGCATGTGTGTGAACTCTCTGCGGCCAATATTTTCATCGTGCGGGACGGCACACTCATCACGCCAGGAGCATCGAGCGATATTCTCGAGGGCATCACGAGGCGTACGGTCCTTGAGCTCGCCACCGATTTCGGCCTACCCGTCGTTGAGCGGACAATCGACCTCACCGAGCTCTATGTGGCAGACGAGGTTTTCGCGTCGGGCACCTCGGCCTTCGTTGCTCCGATTAGTGAGGTAGATGCGCGACAAATTGGTGATGGCGCGAGTGGCCCCGTGACCAAACGCCTGCGCGAAGCACATCGGCACGTACTCCACGGAGAGAGTACGCAGTACGAAGCATTTCTGACGTATCTAGTGAAGAAGTGATAGAGTGGCTAGATGAAGGCTCAGAAGGTGCATTTTGTCGGTATCGGGGGCGTCGGCATGAGTGCTCTCGCGCAGCTTATGTACGACCAGGGAGCCAAGGTCACGGGCTCTGATCGAGAGGTGAGCCCCCTGACGGCACTCCTCGAGCAGAAAGGGATCAAAGTCGTTATCGGGCAGAAGAAGGAAAATGTACCCGAAGACGCCACGATCGTTGTCTACAGTGATTCGGTACCGGCAGATAATCCGGAACGCGCACATGCAGAAGAGCTCGGTATCGAACAGTGTTCCTACTTCGCCATGCTGGGGCGCGTCCTGGCGGGCACAAAGACGGTGGCGGTCGCGGGTACGCATGGTAAGTCGACCACGACCAGTATGCTCACCAAGATTTTAAAAGACGCTGGAGCATCGCCCACAGCGGTTATCGGCTCTATTGTCAAAGACTTTGCCAGTAACTATGTGCATGGCGATTCGGAGCTTTTTGTCGTCGAGGCGTGCGAATACAAAGACCATCTGCTCGAGCTCTCTCCCTCGGTGCTGGTGATCACCAATCTTGAGTGGGACCACACCGACTACTTCGCCTCGCTCGAGGCGCTACAGGCCACCTTTGCCATGGCCATCGCGAAGGTGCCTGCCGACGGTGCCATCGTGACCGATCCTCATCATCCACATATCGCATCGGTACTGAAAACAGCGGCGTGTCGTATCATCGACTACACGCACGAGGGCCTGTATGGTCTCCAAATGCCCGGCGCTTTTAATCAAATGAACGCCCGCGCGGCCGCAGCGGCCGCGCGTATCGTTGCTCCTGAATTAGTTCAGGAGCAACTTGCTCTCTCGCTCAGCACGTTCCAGGGGACGTGGCGTCGGTTTGAGTACAAGGGCCAGACAAAAAATGGCGCGCGCGTGTATGACGACTACGCGCACCATCCGACCGCAATCAGAGAGACGCTTACGGCGCTCCGTGAGGTCGCACCGAAGGGTAGGATCTTTGTCGCTTTTCACCCACACCTCTATAGCCGCACGCGCGATCTGCTCGACGACTTTGCGGGCGCCTTTAGCAACGCTGACAAGGTTTTCGTCGCGCCCATCTACGCCGCGCGAGAAACAGATGACGGCTCGGTATCCAACAAGACTCTTGCCGACCGCATTAATGCGCAGGGCGGTCACGCGACGGCACTCGACTCTTTTGAAGCCATTGAAGAAGCTCTTAGCACGGCTGGCCCGAGCGACACCATCATGACCATGGGCGCCGGCGACATCTACAAAGTCGCCGATCAGCTCGTACAAATACCAGCATGACTCCCACCGCGACGCTCTCCATAGTTGCAACACCAATAGGGAATTTGGAGGATATTACTCTGCGTGCACTGCGTACTCTTAAAGAGTGCGACGTTATCTACGCCGAGGATACGCGAGTCATTTCAAAACTGCTTGCGCGCTACGAGATACAGAAGCCTCTACAGCGTCTCGATGCGGCCACGGAGGCAACGAAGGCCGACGAGATTATCGGGCGCCTCTGCGCGGGCGAGCACGTGGTGTATGTGAGCGATGCGGGTACGCCGGGTGTCTCTGATCCCGGACAGCGACTCGTCGCCGCTGTCCGGTCCTGCATCGCAGCCGGCGAAGCGGGGAGGGAGATACACATCGAGGCGATCCCGGGCGCATCAGCGCTCACCGCACTCATCTCTATCGCGGGTCTCGAGACGACAGGCTTCACGTTCCTCGGGTTCTTGCCCCATAAGAAAGGGAGGCAGACCGCGCTCAAACGAATCGCCGAGAGCGAGCTACCGGTCGTGTTGTATGAATCACCGCACCGCATCCTCAAACTGCTTGAAGAAGCCGCAGAGTGCGGTCTCTCACGAGCGATTGTCGGGCGAGAGCTCACCAAGCTCCACGAGGAGGTCGTCTCAGGCGCGCCGGCCGAGCTCCGCGACTACTTTGAAGCCACTCCCGAGCACGTGCGGGGCGAGTTTGTGGTGCTCCTGGTGCCCTGATATACTTGACGTATGTCACGATCAAGCACGCTTATTGTCCTCGGGGTCCTCACTATGATTGCCCCCCTCTCCGGAGTTCCCTCGGCACTCCGGACACTCTTCCTCGTCGTCGTCGGGGCGAGCGTGATGGGTATCGGGCTCGCGATGCGTACCGCGCGCGATGGAGAGCCGCGTGCGCACGCTCCCGTAACAGAACCGCCGGTCTCTGCAGAGCCTCCGTCAAGCGTCTCACCAATATAAATAAACCGCACGTCCCGCAGAGCGGGATTTGCTATACTTGAAGGGATGTATAACCCGGAGCGCGTGACGTATTTTGCGGCCACCGACGCGCGCGGCCAGAACGTACCCTTCGGTATCAAGACGAAGGATCGTGATCGGCACATGTACGTGATCGGCAAGACGGGCATGGGCAAGTCAACCTTGCTCGAGAACATGGCGATTCAAGATATACGTAATGGCGAAGGTATCGCCTTTATCGACCCTCACGGTGGCACGGTCGATCGATTGCTCGACTACATTCCCGAAGATCGTATCAACGACGTGGTGTATTTTGCACCGTTTGACCTCGAGAACCCCATTGCCTTCAACATTATGGAGGACGTGGGATATGACCGGCGGCACCTCGTGGTGAGCGGCCTCATGGCCACGTTCAAGAAGATCTGGGAGGACGCATGGAGCGCCCGCATGGAGTACATCCTCACCAACACACTCTTGGCACTGCTCGAGTATCCCGACGCGACACTGCTCGGCGTCAACCGCATGTACACCGACAAAGTCTATCGGACTCGGGTCGTCGATAACGTGAAGGACCCGGTAGTGAAAGACTTTTGGACCAAGGAGTTTGCAAACTATGGCGATCGGTATACGCAAGAGGCCACCCCCGCTATCCAGAACAAGGTGGGGCAGTTCACGGGCAACCCGCTGATCCGCAACATCATCGGACAGCCGAAGTCCTCCTTCGACATTCGCGACATGATGGACCATCAGAAGATTCTCCTGGTCAACTTGTCTAAGGGCCTTGTCGGCGAGACTAACATGCGACTGCTCGGCTCGATGCTCACGACGCGTATCTTCCTCGCGGCGATGAGTCGCGCTGAGCATTCGGCGAGTGAACTCGCACAGCTCCCTAACTGCTATTTTTATGTAGACGAGTTCCAGAACTTTGCGAACGAGACCTTCGCCGAGATTCTCTCTGAATCGCGCAAATACAAATTGAATCTTACGATTGCGCACCAGTATGTCGAGCAAATGGAGGAGGAGGTGCGTGACGCTGTTTTTGGCAACGTCGGCACGACAGTCGCGTTTCGCGTGGGGCCGTTTGACGCCGAGGTGCTTGAGACGATTTTCATGCCAAAGTTTACCAAGGAGGACATCGTCGCGCTCGATCGACGACAAGTCTACCTATCGCTCATGATCGACGGGGTCGGGTCAGCGCCCTTTTCTGCTACGACCATTCCCCCCATTGAGGCCCCGCCCGTCTCGTACCGCGAGCAGGTTATCGCGGCGTCGCGCACACAATTTGCGGCACCTCGTGCCGGTGTCGAGCAGAAAATTATTGACGAACTCAACGAATCGCAAGCTGCGCCAGCACCGCAGGATGCTCGGATGAAGCGATCCTACACGAAGCCCGTCGCGCCCAAGGCGCGGCCAGTCGAGCCGCGTCGCATCGAAGAAAAGAGGGCAGTGGAGAGAAGGAGCGCACCAACGCACACTGAGCGACCTCCTATCTCCGCACCAAAACAGCCCGCACAAAGCGCTAAGACCCCCCAGGATCTGAGGACCTTGTTGCGCGAGATGACCGCGAAGGTCAGTCATGAACAGCAACGCGCAAAGGAGCAAAAGGACCGATCCTTGAAAGGGGCGCTTGCAGGCGTCGTTGGTGAACGCACGTCCGATCAAGCAAAGAGCGGTGCGTCACCAAAGAACGCGCCGCTCCACTCGCCGGCGCAGACGACTCAGATGGGGCCAGAGGCTGTGTCAACGACCGAGACACACCAACCGTTTGAGGTCCCAGAGGAGACTTTGCGAAAGGTGCTGAAAGGCGATGCATAAGATTTTTTATACGACGCGCGTAGTGCTTGTCGCCGTCCCAATAGTGGCGCACGCGTCACTCCTCGATATCAATACCGCATCGGCGACCGATTTCGATGCTTTGCCAGGTATCGGGCCATCGAAGGCCACAGCGATCGTTGAGTATCGGTGGGCGAACGGCCCGTTCGCACAGACCGAGGACATTATGAACGTGAGCGGTATTGGGCCATCCACGTTTGCTAACATTCGAGACCTTATTACCGTCTCTGGTGTAACGGCGACGGGCGGCGCGACGACCGCAGAGGCGCCCTCTGGTGGCGCGACCAGCACGTCCTCAGGCACACCGCCCGCCACTACCGGGTCTTCGTTGTCGACCGCGCCGCCCGCAGATCTGATCGTCACCATCGAGGGCCCCTCGCACGCCTCACTCCACATCCCATTTGACATGCATGCGCGCGTAACCACCCTGCGGGGAGATGCGTACACGCCCGCGCGGATCGAGTGGAGCTTTGGTGACGGATCCTCGGCAGAGGGAGCAACGATTGATAAGACCTATCACTACACGGGTTCGTACCTCATCACTGCAGAAGCGATGGCAGGGGCCACGCACGCGCGCGGAGAACTGGTAGTCACGGTAGACCAAGTGAAGGCGCGGATTATTGCTATCACGAACGAGGGTGTCGTGATAGCGAACGATACCGCAGAGCGGCTCGATCTCTCGGGGTGGGCCTTGTTTGCAGGGCAGGGATCGTTTCGTATCCCTCGGGGGACGGTGGTCTTGCCGAATACGTCGGTAGTTTTTGCCGCGACCATAACGCGCTTGCCGGCGTCACCGAGTGTCCGACTAACGTACCCCGATGGCACAACGGCGAGCCGGTACACACTCGCGGTGCCTACAGTCGGTGCTCTCGAGGTGCAACCTTTGGTAGAGCGTGCGCGTTCTCATACTATGCAGACGGTCGAGCCTGCTCTTACTACCTCACCGAGCGCAGTTGCACATGCAGTTGAAGGAGTCAGCGCCCCGAGAGTGACGAACACAACCGTCCCTCTCGGGGCGGCTACGTCTAGCCGCGCGACCTCGAGCGAAACGATGTCGCGACAGGGGTCCGGCATGTCCGTGTGGACACTCGGCTTTCTGGTGGCAGTCGTTGTAGCGAGTGGCGCGCTCCTGGTCTTATAGAATATGAACATACTGATTTTCTCACTGGCCTATTTCCCCTATGTCGGTGGGGCAGAGGTTGCGATCAGAGAGATCACGAGGCGTTTGCCCGACCTCACGTTCCACCTCATCACCCAGAGACGGTCGGTGACAGACCCTGCCGAAGAGCAGGTCGATAACGTTATAGTGCATCGGGTGGGTCGCGGGAGCGGATACCTCGGCAAGATGACCTTTATCGTGCATGCCGCGCGTCGCGCTCGCATTCTGCACACACGCGAAGCATTTACGGGTATCTGGGCCATGATGAGCTACATGGTGCTTCCCGTGGTGGCACTGCGTCTGTGGGGAGTGCGTATCCCGTACGTGCTCACCCTCCAAGATGGAGACTCATTTCGTCACGTTTTCTTACGACCGCACGTGCTCCCATTTCTTCCGTTCGTACGGTATGGATTCACGCATGCGACAGCCGTCTCTGCGCTCTCGGTATACCTAGCCTCGTGGCCTCAACGCTTGGGTTATGACGGGGAGGTGAGGATCATTCCTAATGGTGCCGCTGTAGAGAGCGTCGCGCACGCGGTGCCGCGAGATGTGGGGAAAAAGACGGGCGACTTTTGGCTGGTCACTTCGTCGAGACTCGTCCACAAGAACGCCGTTGATGACGTTATTCGTGCACTCCCGCTCCTTCCCGTACACGTACACTTTCTCGTACTTGGCGACGGTCCCGATGACGCTTCACTGAAGAGTCTCGCTCGTAGACGTGGTGTACGCGAACGAGTCCATTTTGCCGGACATATCGCGCATGAGGATATACCGTCGTATCTTCGGGCGTGCGATGCGTTTATACGTCCTTCGCGCACTGAAGGGTTTGGTGCCTCCTTTGTCGAAGCGATGGCGGCGGGCCTGCCGGTCATTGCAACACAAGCGGGAGGCATTGCAGACTTTTTGTTTGATGCCGAGCGAAATCCCGATCGGCCCGCAACCGGCTTTGCGGTTGACCCCGAGTCTCCTGAGCAGATTGCCGAGGCGGTGCGGCTCGTTATGACGCGGCCCGGGCAGGTCCAGACGGCGTGTGAGAACGCGCGACGTCTCGTAGTTGAGAAATATGATTGGAATCGGGTCGCCGGGCAGATGCGGACGTTATTCGGTACAATGGCGTCATGAGGGTCGTTATTGCTACGCCGCTGTATCCTCCTCAGATTGGAGGGCCAGCTACCTACGCACATCTCTTGTCAACAGCGCTCCCCTCGAGGGGTATTGCCGTTCACGTGATCGCGTATAGCGAGGTGTGTGCCCTGCCGAAATATATACGCCATTTCGCCTATTACCGTCGAGTGCGGCGCGCGGCGCGCCAGGCAGACCTGATACTCGCACTCGATCCTGTGTCGGTCGGCCTGCCTGCGCTATGGGCGGCGCGAAGGCAGAGGATCCCGCTCGTGCTGAAGGTCGGCGGAGATTATGCATGGGAACAGGGGCAACAGCGTTTTGGCGTGACCGAAGGCCTCGATGAATTTATTCGCACGCACAAGGTGGCGTTCCCGGTAGTGATACTGCGCCGCGTGCAATCGTATGTCGCGCGGGGAGCGGCACGCATTATAACGCCGAGCGAATATCTGAGAAGGGTTGTCTGTACGTGGGGTGTTGCTCCCGCCAACGTTTCGGTCATTTATAACGCCGTCGCCCCCACAAAAATCGGGCACGTCCCTGAGGCGGTAGACGAACTGGCCCGACCGCGCGTGGTGACTGCGGGCCGGCTCGTACCGTGGAAAAATATTGACTGCATTATCGACGCGGTCGCAACCACAAGGGACCTAACCTTGGTCGTGGTTGGCGACGGTCCTGAGCGGGCACGTCTCGAACAGCACGCACGGCCGTTGAGGAGACGCGTGCTCTTCACGGGAGCGCTGTCGCACGACGATACGCTGGCGACAATACAGACGGCAGATATATTTGTGCTCAACTCTTCTTACGAAGGACTCTCTCATTTGCTGGTTGAGGCACTGATGCTCGGTGTACCGACCGTAGCGACGAGAGCAGGAGGGAATGAAGAAGTCCTAACCCATGACACTCACGGAGTACTCGTCCCGGTCGGCGACACGGCGGCGCTCGCCGCGGCATTGATAGCCGCGCCGCCGCCAACGACAATGTCAAACACAACCTTTACCGAGGAAAAGATGGTCGCTCTTACCATCGATCTCCTCACTGCCCTATGAACGTCCTCATGATTAGCGGAGATCGTACATTACTCGACCCAGGGAGCGAGGCCGAGAAGCGTCTCGCTATGCAACACGACCATGTTGACCGGCTCGATGTCATGGTGTGGCCGCAGGTGCACTCGTTTTGGCAGATCGTCAAGACCGCGTACCGGCACGCGTATGATGTGGTGACGGTGCAGGACCCGTTCTGGCGTGGTTGGGTTGGTCTATGTGCGGCGCGCCTGGCGGGCGCGAGGCTCAATGTGCAGGTGCATGTGGACCTCAGGGCAGAGCCCTGGTGGCGTCGGTGGTTGGCGGCAGTGCCGCTGGAGGCGGCCTATTCGATTCGCGCAGTCTCCGAGCGCGCTCAGAGCCGATTGTACCCACGGCACCACGAAAAGACGCATACACTCCCTATCTATATCGATCTCGAGCGATTTATACACCTCGAACGGGTACCACACGAAAAGCCAACCATTCTCTGGATCGGCCGCTTCGAGAAGGAGAAGGATCCGCTCCGCGCTATCGCTGTATTGAAACAGGTACAGAAGAGCAATCCTGCGGTGAAGCTCATTATGCTGGGTGCTGGCCGTCTTGAGGCCGTACTGCACAAGGCCGCCGAGGGGGTGCCGGTTGAGTTCCCTGGATGGAAGCCACCAGAGGAGTATTTGAAAGTCGCGGATGTCGTACTCTCCACCTCTCCCTATGAGAGTTGGGGCGCGAGCATTATTGAAGCATTGGCCGCGGGTGTGCCGGTGGTGGCACCTGATGTTGGGGTGGCCCGAGAGGCCGGTGCACTCATCGCTGATCATGCGCATCTCGCGCAAGTTGTGACGCAGGTGCTCGAAGAGCGGCCGCGGGGAGAGCTTCGCATCGCTTTTCTGAGCAAGGAGGAGTGGACGGCGCGCTGGCACAAAACGCTCGTATGACGCAAGCGAAGGATCTTACGGTGTGCCTCTTCGGCTACTCCGAACCAGAGGAGGGCGGGAGGACATGGACGGTGCGCGAGGGGCTTGCCGCACACGGAGTCACTGTTCTCTCGTGCCAGAGCGCTCGCGCGGGCGCGTTTACCAAATGGAGAGACTTATATCAACAGTGGCGCACGATAAAAAAGGAGGTAGACGCGGTATATGTTGTGTTCATGGGTTCTTATGTCATGCCGCTCGCGTGGGTCCTCGGGCGCTCCGCGCGGGTACCCATCGTGCTTGATCTGCTAGTGTCGCAATTTGACACTGAAGTAACGGATCGCGCGCGTTTGTCGAGGCATCATCCCAAGGCATGGCTGTTGTGGGTCGTCGACTTTGTGGCCATGTGGCTCGCCGATCTGGTGGTTGTCGACACGGAGGCGCATCAAGGCTATTTTGCAAAACATTTTTGGCTTTCTCCAAAGAAGACAGTGGTCGTGCCCGTGGGCTGTCGTCAGGATATCTTCGTGCCGCAACCAGAAACACCAGCACGCGACGAATGGATCGTCGAATTCCACGGTACCTACATACCGCTTCAAGGTGTGGAGTATATTATCGATGCGGCGCACCTGGTGGAGGCGAAAGACGCATCAGTCCGGTTTGAACTAACCGGTGATGGTCAGACGCGGGCCGCGGTAGAAGCACACGCGAAGGCGCTACACCTCCACAACGTGCGGTTCTTTAACCGAACCTCTTTGCGAGGGTTGGCAGAGCGGGTCGCGCAGGCCGACCTCTGCCTCGGCATCTTTGGGCGCACACCAAAAGCCATACGGGTGATTCCACACAAAGTGTACGAATGTCTCAGCTGTGGTAAGCCAACCATCACCGAGGATTCACCAGCCGTACGAAAATTATTGCACCATTTGGACGGGATCTACATTGTGCCGCCAGGAGACGCGGCGGCGCTTGCGGACGCCATTCTCTCTTTGAAGAATGATGCGGCATTACGACTCGCACTGGCGGCTCGAGCGCGAGAACTCACGACAACGCGTCTAACGCCGCGCGTATTTACACACGCTCTGGTTGCCTGGCTTGAACAACGCACATGAACCTATTTATTTGCACACAAACTGTGAACAGCCACGATCCGATACTCGGGTTCTTTGTACCGTGGATTCACGGATTTGCGCAACAATGTGACACGGTGACGGTCGTCTGTCTAAACAAGGGCGCCGACCGCTTCGCCGAGAATGTGAGGATCATCGTGATTCCTGCGAAAGGGAAAATAGCGAGAACCCTTTTCCTGTTGCGCACGAGTATCACACACAGAAAGGACTACGAGGCGGTACTGGTGCACATGAATCCCGAATACTTCATATCCGCGGGCTTTTTGTGGCGGTTTCTGCGCAAACGTACCGCGCTCTGGTATACCCACAGCACGGTTGATTGGAAACTGCGTATAGCTACGGCATTCGCGCAGGTAGTTTTTACCGCATCAAAAGAAAGTTTTCGTCTGCCATCCGACAAAGTATGCGTGACCGGACACGGTATCGACACTCATTTCTTTCATCCTGATTCGGCGGTAGTGCGGGGAAGGACCGTATTGTCGGTCGGGCGCCTTTCTCCGGTGAAGCGGCACGATCTGGTTATTCGAGCGGCGGCTTGCGACGCGCTTGACGTCAAGACTATCGGAGACGGCACCGAGCACGACCGACTGGCCCGTCTGGCAGAAGAGTTGCAGGTCGCTCACAGGATTACCTTCTGCGGGTCCGAGACGCAGGAGGTACTGAGACGAGAGTACCAGCAAGCGCGGGCGCTGGTGCACACAAGCGAGACAGGTAGCCTCGATAAAGTGGTGCTCGAAGCGCTCGCATGCGGGCTACCGGTGGTCACCACAAGCACCATCCTCTCAGATCTGCCTGTCGTGGTGGTGGCACCGACACCCGAGGCTATTGCAGAGAGTCTGCGCTCGCTCACCGGCACGGGAGACGCGGCTCGTGCGGCGTATGTGCAGGAACATCATTCTCTCGAGCGTCTCGTCCCGCAACTGGTAGCCAAGCTCGAGACGCTATGACCCCCACGCCCATCGTGGCTTTTCTCTTCACAAGTTCGCGGGCGGCGTTGCTCGAGCGTGTCGCTCAAAGAGATGCCGCCGACACGCCGCTCTATGGTATGAACTATATTCCCGGTGCGGTAGCACTCGATGCGCAGACCTATACCCTGATGAAACTCTTACGACGACCATGGCTACTGTCGAGACTGTGGGCGTATGACATCATTATCGCCCAGGACAATTTCTTACTCGGCTTTCTTGTTTCTCGTGGCGCCCGCCTCTTCGGCAAACCAACGCAGTGGTGGTGTCTTAACATGACCCTGTCCAACCTCCTGAGACGGCACGTGAAGCATCCGATCCGCTCGTTTCTTCTTATGCACTTCTGGCGGAGTTATGGACGCATCCTCTGTCTCTGCGAAGCACAGCGCGAAGCCTTGGACGCGGCCGGCCTTCCAAAGCGGCGGCTCAGTGTGGTGCCGTTTGGCGTAGATGCCGCCTTTTTTGCTGGGGACGAGGAGTCGAGCCGTGGCGAGGAGGAATTTGTGCTGAGTGTGGGTCGTGATGCAGGACGAGACTATGAGACCTTGTGCGAAGCGATCGCAGGCACGAACTACCCGCTCGTCATCGTCGCGGGGTCCAACAACAGTCTCGGGAAACGCGTGCCACCCCAAAGTACGGTGCGAGCCGACGTGGACATACGGGAGATACGAGATCTCTATCGGCGGGCTCGTGTGGTGGTTGTCCCGTCTCGACCGGCGACGAACGCGGCCGGTTCTGATTGTTCGGGCCAGACGGTCATTCTCGACGCTCTTGCGGCAGGGAAGGCGGTGATCGTCACTGAGCGGTCGTGGATCCGCGAGTACTTCACGGTGGGCGAAGACCTGATCGTGGTACCCGCAGAAGACGAGGAGGCTCTACGAAGCGCACTCAGTGACCTGTGGGAGGACGTGGCGCTACGGCACAAGCTTGCGACACATGGGCGCGCAACCGTTGTGTCAAAATATACTACGAAACATTTTGCGAGCAGGCTTCGTGAGCTTATGCAAACCGCATCATGACACCCCAACCGCACCTCACTTTTTATGTCGATCCAGCGTGGCGGCGAGATGGCATTCACACCCCACTTCTGAATCCGTGGTGGGGGAATCCGTTTACTGAGGCGTCACCGTTCACGAAGCAACTCTTCGATACGTACTCGTTCGATACCCACTACTACACGGTTACCGACCACATCGAGGAGGCAGACATGGTACTCGGCCCTTACCCACAGGTCTGGTGCCATCGTTACGAACCGGCTTTGTTTGATACGTTTGTCGAGACCGCGCGCGATCTTCAACTCCCTCTCCTTGTTGACGGGACCGGAGACATCGAGCGACCGGTCGATGAGGAGCACGTGTATGTGTTGAGATACGGGGGCTACCGGTTCCTCCCAGAGAAACGGCGTATCCAGGTCCCGCTTTTCACTGATGATTTGCTGGTGCGTTACTGCGGCGGACAGTTCGGCGCGAGAGAAAAGACGTCCCGCCGACCGACGATAGGTTTTGCGGGGTGGTCGACGCTCTCGGGTGTCCAACGACTAAAGACCGGGATCAAAGAACTGCCGGTGCGCCTCCACAGCATGTTCGACGAGCGCTATCACGCGTGTACCAAGGGGGTCCTCTGGAGGGAAAGGGTACTGGGGGTCCTTAGGCAATCGTTGCGCGTCGAGACACAATTCCATGCCCGGCGCAGCTTCTCGGGTAGCACTAAGACGGCCGAAGGAGACATGGCAACGCTCCGAGATGAATTTGTGCAGTCGATCCTGAGTAGTGACTATGCACTCGATATTCGGGGAGACGCGAACGACTCCTCGCGATTGTTTGAGATTACATCACTCGGGCGTATCCCGATTATCTTTGACACCGAACGCCGTCTGCCATTTGCAAACGAGCTCGACTACTCAACGTTTGCGCTTGTGGTGGATTTCCGAGTACTCGCACATCTCCCTGATATCGTTGCCGATTTTCACGCGGCACTGACGCCTGAACGATTTGTCGAAATGCAGCGGCGCGCTCGCGTTGCCTATGAGCAGTTCTTTCGTCTAGATGCCGCGACGAAGCACATTATCACTGATATCTCTACGCAAGTGGCGAGGGATCATCGCCAGGCAAAGACCATGTAAGTAAGCCACCCGTCGTGTCCAATGATGCGATGGGGTGGCGCGTAGGATTTAACAAAGGTACGGAAACCCGCCTCTTCGAGTACGCGGAGAAGCTCCGACACCGAGCGAGTAAAATGTCCGGGAATGTAGTGATACTCAAGCTGTATCGAGGCGATTTTTTCGAGCGTGTGTGCTGCGGCAAGTTCTTCAAGTACCTCGAGCTCAGGACCTTCGATGTCGATTTTGAGGTACGCAATCGGCGACGTCAGATAGGGAGAGAGGCGCTGAACCTCGACAGGGTATGAGGTGAGGGCGCGACCCTTATTCTTCTGGTAGGCACCCACGCTCCCGCCGCTACTGGTGGCCTCTGTCTCTTCGACGTAGAACGTAACGGTGCCCGCCCTGGTGCCCAGAGCGTATGGGTAGATCTCTACACTGCTCTGCCATCCGTTCTCGCGTACGTTGTGTTCAAGAACGGCGCGCGCGGCCGGGTTCGGCTCGAAGCACTGCACCTGCGCGTGCGGGGCTCGGATCTTGATATACAACAACGACATCCCGATGTTTGCCCCGCAGTCGATCACGCGAATCGTCGCCATTGTTGGTTCGAGATAGTAGGTCTCGTTGAGAAAGATTTCTGCGAAGAGGCCAGTAAAATATACGAGCGAGGGGAAATAAAACCGGTACGGACCCACGGGCACAGAGGCCAAGCGACCTTTTCGGGGAGGTATGAGTTTGTTGCGCAGGTGCGCGAGTGCGAACTGGCAAGTACGAGGCCACCCAAGGATTGACTGGAGTTGCATGAGATAGCCCAAATAGACGGCGACGCGCATTGCTGAGTATTCTAGCGCACTTACGCAGGTGCTACTATGGAATAACCATGAAGCGGCTTATTCGTTTTGGTATCAGCGGGGCTTGCGGACTCACGGTGAATCTCGGCATTTTTCAACTGAGCTATGTGCTCGGCGTGCCCTATCTTATAAGCTCGATTGCTGGGCTCTCCGGCTCTACGGGCGTGGGGTTCGTTCTTCAAAAATACTGGACCTTTGGTGATCGTACACAGGGAGCCACACACTGGCAGTTTGCTGGCTATGTGGCGGTCATGCTTATGAACTTGGTACTCAATACCTGGCTCGTCTACGGCTTTGTCGAGTGGTTGAAACTCTACCCGCTTTTCGCACAAGCGCTTGGCGCGGGCGTGGTGGCACTGAACAGCTTCCTCATCTATCACCAGCTCATCTTTAAGTCTGTGGCGGAGGACGTGGTAAAAGCAGAATCCTAGGGCTATACTGCTCGTATCATGAAGGGAACGCGTACGTACTTCATCACCGGCGTCGCTGGGTTTCTCGGGAGTCATCTGGCGGATCGTCTGCTCACTGACGGCCATCGGGTGATCGGATGCGACAATCTCGTGGGCGGCTATCTGGATAATGTGCCAGTTGGTGTTGAATTCCATACGGTGGACTGCAACAACCTTGCCGAGATGCGCCAGATTATGCGGGGTGTTGACGTGGTGTATCACACGGCGGCCTTCGCCTACGAAGGACTTTCCGTTTTTTCTCCACACCTTGTGACCGAGAACGTCTATGGGGCCACCGTGTCGACATTGACCGCCGCGATTACCAACAAGGTGAAGCGGTTTGTGCAATGCTCTTCGATGGCACGATACGGAGCCCAGCCGACCACCCCGTTTACCGAGAACATGCGATGCGTGCCGCAAGACCCGTACGGTATTGCCAAATATGCCGCTGAGCTTGCGGTTGACAATATGGCGCACGTGCACGGCATTGAATACGTGATCGCAGTCCCTCACAACATTATTGGCCCTCGTCAGAAATATGACGATCCATATCGGAACGTGGCGAGCATTATGATCAATCTCATGTTGCAGGGCCGACAACCGATTATCTATGGCGACGGGGAGCAGAAACGGTGCTTCTCCTTTATTGAAGATGTGGTCGGGCCGCTAGTGAAAATGGGAACGGATCCACACGTGCATGGACATATTATCAACATTGGTCCTGATGATGAGTTCATAACCGTGAACACGCTCGCCAAAACGATTGCCGAGCTTCTCGACTTCAAGCTCGCGCCCGTGTATATGCCCGGGCGCCCGCAAGAGGTTAAACATGCGACGTGTAGTGCGGACAAAGCACGAAAGCTCCTCGAGTACCGCCCGCAGATCGGCCTCAAAGAAGGGCTCACAAGTATGATCGAATACATTAAACATCGCGGCGTCAAGCCCTTTCGGTACCACTTAGAGCTTGAAATCGTTAGTGATCTCACTCCGCGCACCTGGAAAGATAGACTTTTTTGACATCACTATGGAAAAAAATCTGCAGCGAGACCCAAGCAATGATCCGTCGAATGAAAAAGAGCGGCTTTTAAAGGAAGCGATAGAAACATTCTTTGACTATCTCAATCTGAGAGAAGAGCCCGCCCAGTCCGACGTCATATTTATTCTCGGTGGCGCAAGTGAGCTGCCGGCGAAAAAGGCAGCCGAGCTGTACAAGCGGGGGTACGCAAAAAAGATAGGATTTATTTCCACGGGCGGGAAGTTCGGGGGAGAAAAAATCTGGGGTGTACCCGAAAACAAGAAGTATCGAGAGCTGCTCGAAGCAGAAGGCGTACCAGAACAGGACATCATTACCCAAGGTCTCACGTCTAACACGCTCGCCGAGGCCCAGGAGGCGATACCTTTTTTGCGCGACCGCGGCGTGACAGTACACCGGATGATCCTCGTATCGCGTCCAATACACCAGCGGCGCGCCTTTGCCACGTTCAAGCAGCAGCACCCTGACATCAACTATATAAACTGTCCAGCAGATGAGCCGCTCGCGCCAGAAGATCCTGAAACCAGACAGCGGTTGGTGCAAGAGGCGGAGCGGTTGCTCGACTACGCGAAAAAGGGCGATACCGAGCGACAGGACATACCACGCGAAGTCCTCGAGGCCGCCGCCCGTATCCGCACGCAGCTCATGAGGGAGGGCACGTATGAACCACGTATCAAACCAAAGCACTAATCCACTCACTATGTACTTAGGAAAAAAAATAAGCATTGTCTTCCCCGTATACAACGAGAAGGAAAATATACGAAATGCCATAGAAGAGTTTCTCGCACACCCTGCTGTCGACGAGATTATCGCTGTCGACAACAATTCAAAAGACGGCAGTGATGTTGAAATCAAAAATACATCGGCAGTCTATGTGCTTGAGACCACGCAAGGCTACGGAGCCGCGCTCAGGCGCGGTATGAGCGAAGCGACGGGCGATCTCATTGTGACGTGCGAGCCAGACGGGACGTTCCGCGCGAGTGACCTTGATCGACTCCTTGTCTATAGTCTGGACTATGATGTCGTGTTTGGCACCCGGACGGCCCGTAATCCAGTATGGTCTGACGGCGATCCGGGTGTGAATATGGACTTTGCTCTACGTATGGGGAATTGGTCCGTGGCAAAACTGCTTGAGTTTCTCTTTAATGGCCCATCGCTCACTGATGTCGGCTGTACCTTCAAACTGATTCACCGCCGCGCCTACGAGCACATCAAGGACGCTTTTACTGTAGATGGGAACTGGTTCTCTCCGGAGTTTATGCTTCGGGCGCTCGAGCACAAGCTCAGTGTGGTTGAGATTCCAGTGCAGTATGGGGCACGAGTCGGGACGTCAAAGATTACCGGCAAGCGGTCCAAGGCGATCTTGCTCGGCTTGCGGATGATACGGTTCATTGTGGTAGAGCGCATCCGATCGTGGATGCGCCCAACGGCTACTCACTCGGCCCATGAATAGACTTCGCCAGTGGATCTCTGCCAACCGCGAGGTGCTGGTGCTTATGAGTGTGGTGCTTGTCTTAACGAGCATCCCGTTTATTGATATCCGCGTGATGTTGGGAGACGCGTGGGAGGGTATCTTTCCTGTCTTTACTGACGAGTCGCTCTATGAGGCGCGCGCCCAGACCCTTGTGCACGGACACACAGGCGGGAATCCCTATTTTCTGGAGCATGCCGATGGCCCACCGCTCGTCATCTTCGGTGGTGCGTGGTTGAACGCTATTCCACAGCGGCTCGGCCTTCCGTTCGAGGCGGCAACGGTACTGAACTTCATCCTCTGGAGTCTATTGTTCGCGCTTGCGGGCTACGGGCTTCTTAGAGAGCTCGCGGCGCCGCCGTGGATTGCGGTCGGCGGTACCATACTCGCATATCTTGAATCGTACGCGCATATTTGGCGTCCTGTTAACCTCCAGCCCGTCTACCCACTCTATCTGCTGTTTTATCTCGGTCTTGCTCGCCTGATCCGCTCGCCCAACCGGCGTACGGTCTGGCTCGTTGGGATCACTGCGGGAGCCAGCTTCTATCTCTACGCTTTTCTCTGGCAGACGGTTGTCATTACCCTCGGTCTCCTGTTTCTCTATACACTTGCACGACGGCAGTGGCCACTCATGCGGGCTACCCTCGGAGCGTCGTGTATCGGTGGCGTGATCGGGTTACCTGTGCCGCTCTACATGCTCTGGCTCTCGTTCGCTTCTCCTTACTACTGGGAAAGCATGGGACGCCTTGGTCTCGTCAATACGCATCTGCCCATGGCCGAGGTTATTTACTCGGGCGGATGGATAGGCGTGTTGCTCGTGCTACTTGGGTTTTTTTGGTGGAAATCGTCACTTTATGAAGGAGACGAATTGTTTCGATACCTAACGCTCTTCACGATCTTTAGTGGACTGGGGCTGTGGATTATGCAGGGAAGCAATCTCATCACCGGGAAGTTGCTTGAGACAGGCGAACACCTTCGCATCCTTATCGTGTTGTGGTTCTTGTTGATGTCCGTTGCGGTTGGTGCGAACTTGTGGCGCACGCGCGCGCAGTACTCACACAGCGTGCGATGGATTGCGCTCGTGTTCATGTTTGTGGTGGTGGGTGCGAATGGTTACTTCATCAACGAGTACTTCGCACCGTTTCTGCCGAGCGCGATTGACCCGGCGGCGTGGCAGGCCGAAGAGCAGCTTGCCGGACCTTTTACCTGGCTCGAGACACACGAGCCTGCACCGGTGGTGGTCTGGATTGAGCCACGAGACATAGGTTCGACACTCCTTCCGGTCTACACGAAGCACTTTACCCTCTACTCTTTTTGGGGTGCGCTTGAGCTCGTGTCCGAGCAAGAGGTTCGTGAGCGGTATCTCGTTTCGCAATATTTCAATCGCCCGACTGCCGCTTCGCTTGAAAGGAGGGACAACATGGAAATCTATCTTGGACGCGCCGATCTCGCGCACAAGGCCGGCTCGTTCGCTCGTGCGGTGCGAGTCTGCAAGCTGGTATTTTTCTGGGACCGTACGCATGACTGCGGGACTATCTCGACACCGCGCGGACTCTTGGGAGAGGCGTTCTTTGTCAATCTCGCGCACGAGTTTGAGTACACCATCGCACCCCACATTAAGGAATATCTGGCGAAGTATCATGTGCGGTACCTCCTCACCGATACCGTGCAGGACACGGCGTATCGTCCCGCGACACTTGGCGCCACACTCGTCTACACGAACGGTCGGTACGATCTGTATCGTCTCCCATTGCCATGAATCTCTATGTCGTGGTCAACGCGCGTATACCCAGTGAGAAGGCGTATGGCATCCATATCGCGCAGGTATGTAACGCTCTTGCCGCACGGGGAATGCGGGTGACCTTGGTCACCTCAAGTCGCGGAGAAGGGTCGATGCGCGAGGCATATCACCTTGCACACGACATCCCAATGGTGCGGTTGCCGGTGGTCGATCTACAACGGCTCGGCCCACTGGGCTATCGGCTCACGGCAGTACAATTTATGATCGAGGCGTACCTCTATTTGCTCGCGAAGGTGATTCGACGCGAAGCGTTCGTCGTCTATACGGTCGATATGGATCAATTTTCTTTTGTGCCATTGGTTTGGTTGCCGCGGATGGTGGTGGCAGAAATGCATAGCCCGAAGCGTTCGGGAGTGTGGCGACAGCATTTCTTTTCGCGGGCGCATATCGTCGCCACAAACCCCCTTATCGCAGACGCGTTGGCGCAGACCTTCGGTCTTCGTCCAAGCGATATCCTGATTGAGCCGAATGGAGTTCTGTTCGACCCGGAGGTTCCACCGCTCACAAAGGAGGCGGCGCGAAAGGAGCTCAAGTTACCACTCAATGCACCATTCGCGCTCTATGTTGGTCGTGCGTACCCCTGGAAAGGGCTCGAACTGCTCGCTGGTGCGGCACCACGTCTCGCCCTCCCCCTACAGGTCGTTGGCGCGACACGCGAAGACTATGAGCGGGCGACAGGCGTTTCCGGAGAGGGTCTGCACTTTGTGGGGAGTCGGCCGACGTATGAGATGCCACTCTGGATGGCTGCCGCTGACGTGTTGCTCGTGCTTGGAACGGCACAGAACGAGGATTCGTATCGGTACACGGCACCAATTAAGCTTTTTGAATACCTGGCGGCCGCTCGGCCGGTGGTAGCCTCAAGGACCCCCGCACTCGCAAGTATTCTCACGGAGACGGCCGTGTACTGGTATACCCCAGACGATCTCGATTCGTTTATCCAGGCGGTTCAACAGGCACAGACCGATACTAAGGCCGATGCGCGGGCCAACGCCGCACACACTCTCGCCAAAAGACACACGTGGGTTGCCCGGGCCGAGCGTATTATGAAGTTTATCAATGGTCCGTCATTACATGTTTAACATCCCTCATGTCTGTATTCCGTCGCGGCGCTCGTTCCGCGCAACACTGCTCGCTGGTGTGCTCGTTGCCGTAGCGGTAGGAGGCATCCTGTTTTTGTCGAGTTATCGACTCTTCTCGAGTCCAGAGACGTGGATGGACGAGGGGCTTATTATTCAATCCGCGATAGGGTTGCTCTCGACAGGGAAGGCGGCGTTACCGATCGCGCCGGGCATATTTGAGCCCGCATGGTACATCACGACAGGGTTACCCGTGACGATGCCACTTGCGGCGGTGTTTGCAGTGTTTGGCGTCTCACTTGAAGGGGCGCGAATGGTGATGCTGGCCTACCTCTGCGCACTTTTTGCGGCACTGTGGTTGTTTATACGGAAAGCGGTTCATCGTCCGGTTCAGTGGGCGAGTTTCTTCCTGCTCATCTTGTTTGCGCCTCTGTATGGAAACGGACGTAACGTACTCGGAGAAATTCCGGGGTTATTTTTCTTGCTGTGTACGATGTGGCTTCTAACGCTCCATGGCCCACTCACACAGAGGCGTGCGGTTGGCATCGGTCTTTTCGCGGGACTTGCGGTAGCTACCAAGCCCATATTCATACTACTGGTACCGGCGTTACTCATTTCGTTCTGGTTACGCCGCGACGAGCTATATCTCTGGCGCGTATGGTGGTATGGCGTAATGGGCTTCTGCGTACCGCTCCTCCTATGGATCTATTTTCAATTTGGCGATGTTTCGTTACTCAGGGTGTTTCAAGTATACGCAAATCCGCACGATGCCTCGCCAGCCGCGGCGATTCTCGCAAACCTGAAGAGACTGGTGACTGAGGCGCAGCCGTTCTATTTTGGAGCGACTATACTCCTCTGGCTCGTGAGCTACGGAGTACGGAAGCGGCGTGGCGAATCGGTGCTGGTTACCGAGGAGGTGCTACTGTTCTTTTCGCTATTCGTGGCCGCGGCGTACCTGCGCACCGTCGGGTTTTATCGCTACTTTTTTTTAGGAGAAGTGTTTAGTGTGTTGTATCTTCCATCCTCACTCTGGTATCTTATGCGAGCGGATCGCACGTTGCGGGCGCGATACGCCGTCTACGCCATTATTGCGCTGATGCTGTTGTCTCATGGATATACGACTTTTTTTCGGTCATGGACGGCAACTCACTATGACTCACAACGCACAGCGTTGCTCGAAAAGTATTTTGCGGCACAACCAGTACACGAATCTCTGTTCATCTATCAGGCTCCTGAGCTCGTTACGTTTGCGTGGGGGCACCCTTTCTATCAGTATGTGCGCATTACGCCGTCGATTGAAGCTGGTGCAGACAACCTTGGGTTACTGCGCGATAAAAGTGTAGGGCGCGTTGTCACCTCACTCGACACCTATGTAGCACAAAAAGATGACGTACTGGCGGCCTATGAGCGGGATGAGTCAGTCGGCAACTACGTCGTTCTGAGCAGAAAACAGCCATGAGAAGAATCGTGGCTTTCGTCCGTGAACGCTCCGCGCTCCTGGTGCGGTATGGTCTCGTAGGAGCGGCGGGAGGGGTGTTGCAGACCCTTATCCTTATTGTGTGGGTCGACCTCCTCGGGCTTGCCAACTATTACTTGTGGGGCGCCGCACTCGGGTTTGTTGTGGCGCTTGCTGTCACTTTCACACTCCAGAAATACTGGACATTCCGCGACAATGAACGTGCGGTGTGGCGACGACAGTTTGCATTGTATAGCAGCATCGCGTGCATGAATCTGGTTCTCACTCTCGTATTACTGTGGGCTGGCAAACGGATGCTTGAGTGGCTCAAACTGGATTTCTTTCATGGCTGGTACGTTCTTGTTCAGATCGTGATCATTGTTTTCTTGGCTGGGCTCAGCTTCGCGGCGAATTATTTGATCACCTTTGCCACCAGCAGTGCAACAGAGGTCGTGTGACGAAATTGTATCGCGTGTACACCCGTGATACGCTCATACCACATGTCCGGGCATACGGTTGTTCTCGTTCCAACGTACAACGAGCGAGAGAACGTCTCGCAGCTCATACCTGAAATATTTCATCATGCACCTGATGTGCAGGTGCTTGTCATTGATGACAGTTCTCCAGACGGAACCGCTGCGGCAGTGCGTGAACTCAGCGAAACGTATCCTCGCGTGCAGGTCCTTGTGCGACAGGCTAAGGAGGGCCTGGGCGCAGCCTATCGTGCGGGTATGCGGCACGTGCTTGCTGACCCAGAAACGGCCCGTGTAGTGACTATGGACGCCGACGGTTCACACCCCGCGCTCTATCTCCCAGCACTGCTCGACGCGAGCAAGCAGCACGATCTGGTTATTGGCTCGCGATATGTGCGTGGCGGTGAAATAGAAAACTGGGAGCCGTGGCGATTTGCCTTGTCCAAATGGGGAAATCGCTATGCCCGCTTCGTGACCGGGTTGCCGGTATACGACCTCACGGCGGGGTTTATGTGCTTCGATGCGCAGCTGCTGCGCCGACTCGATTTCATGCACGCCGGCGCCTCGGGGTATGCTTTTCTTATGGAACTTAAATTTCGGGCGATTAGGTCTCTGCAAGCTTCATTCTACGAAGTACCGATTGTGTTCCGAACACGACGAGAAGGAGAATCAAAAATCTCCGGGCACATCCTCAGGGAGGGACTACAAACACCATGGAGACTACGACTCAATCGTCACTGACCTGTCCCGTTTGCTCGTGTGCGGAGCGGCACGAGTTTGAGAAGGGGCCTTTTCGTATTGCTCGGTGCAGCACATGCGCGTCGCTCTTTGTCGAGAATCCGCCGGAGCAGACGCGGGATTTGTATGACGCAAGCTACTTTGTTGGCGGTGGGGATACGGCGGGCTATGGGTGTTACGACCAAGAGAAAGAAGCCATGCGAGACACCTTCGAGACGTGTTTGGATCGCATCCAACAACAGCGCGCCACTGGAGCCTTGTTTGACGTGGGAGCGGCGACGGGCTATTTTCTTGGCCTCGCCAAAGAGCGGGGCTACGCGGTTTCGGGTATAGACATCTCTGCTGCGGCCGCGGCCTTAGCTAAAGCCAAGGGCCTCAGGGTTCTGGCCGGCACTCTTGACCAGCTCTCTCCAGACGCCGCCTCACATGACGTCGTCACCTTATTTGATGTGTTAGAACACGTTGCCGATCCCGCAGCACTCTTGGGGCACGCCGCGCGCCTCTTAAAAAAGGACGGCATTCTTATGGGCTGTACGCCCAATAGTGGTAGTCGCTATGCCGCTCTCATGGGGAAACGGTGGCATGCGCTCTGTCCACCAGAACACTTAGTGTGGATGACTGAAGCCAGCTTGCGCGATCTTTTGTCCAAGGACGGATTCGAGGTCATCTGGACGGGTCATATCACCAAACGATTTAGCCTCCCATATATTGCAACCATACTTGCTCGTTGGATCGGCATGCCTGTCTTTGCACGTCTGGGAGAGCGACTGCGAGGCACGAGGCTTGGTCGGATCGCGCTACCGCTCGATGTGCGAGACAACGTGTTCTTTCTTGCCAAGCGTCGCTAGCGTATGATGCGAGTACGTGCTATGACCATCGGCCTCATTCTTGATCCCTACGGCGAGCGTCAACCGGGAGGGCTCGGGCGCTCGATATTCGAGATTGCGCGTGCACTCATACGTGCGGCGCCGCACACCGCGCTTACAATCTATCTGAAAAAAGATCCTGCACAGCCGCCCGCATTCCCCCCGGGAGCGTGGACGATACGGCCGCTACGGGTCCGGTCCGTATTATTTTCGGGAGCTCGGCGCATCGATAAGGGGCTCGACTGGTATCTTTTTCTCACGTCAGTCATACCATTGTGGTGGCGGCCCAAAAAATCGATTGTCATGGCTTTCGACTTTGCGTATCTCGAAGAGGCAACGACTCTACAATCACGTCTGCGAGCGTGGCTCCTCTATTACGTACACCGACGGTCATTCCGCTTGGCGACGACGGTTGTGGCAATATCTCACGCGACGGCGCACGAGGTGACAGAACGCTTTGGCATCCCGCCCGAGAAGGTGGTGGCCATTCCGATTGGCTTTATCCCACTCACCGCGGCGACGGAATCCTATGAGGTCGCTCACCCGTACTTCTTTTTTGCGGGCGTTATAAAAAATCGTAAAAATATTGAGGGCATCATTCGAGCTTTTGGGCACTTTTGTGCGGGCACCGCAGAACCACATCATCTTGTTCTAGCCGGCAAGACCGGCGGGCAATACTATGAGAGACTCCGAGCGCTGGTGCACGAACTCGGTCTCCAAGAGAAGGTCCTTTTCATTGGATATGTGAGCGACGCCGAACTCTCATTCCTCTACAGAAACGCGACGGCCTTTGTCTTCCCGAGTCATATCGAAGGGTTCGGCATGCCGATACTAGAGGCTATGGACGTAGGGACTCCCGTCATTACCTCGAACAAAGGCGCACTTGCCGAGGTGGCTGGCGACGCCGCGCTCCTGACTGACCCTACCGATCATGAGGCGCTCGCGCGGGCGATGGCGCGACTCGTAAACGACCCCACAACGAGGCGAGAAATGGTTCAGAAAGGTACACAGCGCGCGGCACAGTTTACCTGGGAGCGTTTCGCGCGCCGCTTGCTCGCGTGTATGGAACAGGATCCGAAACTGCCATGACCAAGACCGCGCCCCTGCTACTGCTCTATGAGACGTCCCAGGCAGACCTCACGGTGCCTGGGGCGCGCGTAGTCAGTATGAACGCGTGGCTTGATGCGTTATTGACTGAACGTCGCGTACCGCACCTATCGCTCGAAACCTATACGCGAGACCGGGGCCGTATGACCGAACTGGCGACGGAGATGCAGCGCGCAGCGCGCGATTGGTATCGGCGGCCCGAGCTCGCCTTCTTTTCTCATCGAGGCATTCGTCTGGGTGAGGCGATGGAACCAATGGTCAGCGCCTATTTTGCACGAGTGGTGTATTGGCGATATGTGCTGAGTCAGGTACTCGATGCCAATCCTGATTGTGCAGAACTCATCATCCCCGAGCACGATGGTAATGTCTCGGCCTATGGTGGTGTGCTCGCTCCGTTTGAGAGTACGGTGGCTGTCGACTGCGCACGAGCATTGGCAGATGAGCACGGTCTTCTGCTCCGTACGATCGGGCAGGCCCCTCGCCCTCCCGAGGAGCATCTTTTCCCACAGTCTCCGTTCCAGTCCTTCTTGGTCAAGGGCTACAACGCTCTCATGAGTCTTGCTCCACGGCGCGTGCTCAAGCTGTATGCGAGCGAATATTGGCGCAACATCAAGCCGTTTATGCAAAACATGCCAGATGCCGAACTGGTGCTCATGGATCGTGCCGAGTTCTTTCATATACCGTGGCGAGAACTTTGGCGACATCGGGTGCGCTTTCTGCACCCTCAGGATGTCCGTTCCGCACACTATGCGCGCGCGAGCCGTGGCGCGGTAGAGGCGTTCCGTGCAGGATGGAAGACGGCTCGAGAGACGCTTTCGCAATGGGACGAGTGGGGGAAAGTAGATATTCCTTGGGCGACCATCGAGCCGGAGCTTACCTATGTCGTGACGCGCTATGCCGAGCGTGTGGTCGCCGACATCGAGCGCTTTACCTATTTGCTCAAGACTGAGCGTCCAGACAAGGTGCTCCTGCGGGCCTCTATTGGTGGTCGACAACCACATTTTTTTCTTCTAGCCCGCATCGCACGGAGCACCGGTGTTGTTTCAATAGAGTTGCAGCATGCGGGCGCGCACATTGATCCACGCTCTGTCCTCTCACGACTCGAGACTGACTATCTCGCATCATACGGTGAGTACGAGAACCGATGGTATCGCCGAAATGGCTATGCGGCAGATCGCCTACGTGCGATTGGTTCGCCGCGGTTTGATCGCTGTATCAGTGAGCGCGGCGCGGCGACGGCCAAGGGCGAGGTACTGTTCCGCGAGGCGGGACTCGCTCTTGACCGGCCCATTTTGGTGGCGGCCGTACCGTATGAAAGTATAGGCTTCGCTGTCGACTCCTATGCCATCGCTCGATTCCTACGCTCTCTGGTAGACGTGCACGCGTGCGTCCCAGAATTGCAAATTGTCTGTAAATTCCGCCCCGGACCCATACCAGAAGGACCGCGCCACATGCTCGCACGCCTCTTGCCGTCGGCAGTCTGTATGGGGCGTGAAGACTTGTTCTCGCTGGTGTGTGCGTCTCATCTTGTGGTATGTGGTAACTCGACCGTGATCTATGAAGCGTTGTTGGCCAACAGACCGCTCCTCCTCCACCCTTGGGCCGCGAACGATCAGTATCACGCAGAAATGTATGCGCCCGCCGCGCCTATCGTCTACGACCCTCAGGAGCTCGGGCCTCTGGTGAAGCGCGTTCTGACCGACACGGCATACAAGAAGGAGCTTGTCGCGCGCGGCCAGCAATTCTTGGCGGGGTACTACTTTGACGGGCAGTCAGCGAAACGCATGAGTAGCTTGCTTCGTGAAAATCTTACGCCGCCCGAAGGGCTCTGATATAGTCAGAGCATGAAGAGTGCTTTTGATGTGTACGGCATGCTCGCCCGTTCTGACTATTCTCCTACGATTCAGGCCGGCAGACGGAATATTCAGGCCGATGCTGAAAACCTGGTTGCGGACGACGTTGCTGCGAAGTTGGGACTGCGGCCAGAGCACTCACTTCTTGAAATCGGATGCGGGCCTGGTGCGCTTTTGTGCCCCCTCGCGGAACGTGCCGCACAAGCTACGGGCGTTGATCACCCCGATGTGCTAGCCCACATTCGCGCGCACTGCAAGAAAGGGGAGGTGACGCTCATTGCGGGGCGATTTCCCGAGCTTACCCTCCCGGACACCTACGACCGCATTGTCGCGTATTCGGTGCTGCACTACATGACGGATTATGCCGCCGTTGAACAATTCATCGATGCGGCGCTTCAGTACCTCAACCCACGTGGGCGACTCCTCCTAGGTGATCTGCCGAACAGCGATAAGGCGGCCCGCTTTAGAGCGGGCGAAGAAGGTAAGGCTTTTGAACGTGCATGGCAAGAGCGCATGAAGGGGGAAGTGGCGCACGGCGATCCCTTCGAAGTATTCTCTGGCATCGCCACTTGTTCCTTCTCTGATGAGCGCATTATGCGTCTCGTCTCTCGCTATCGTGATGCTGGATACGACACGTACGTGCTCCCGCAGCCGGTCGAACTGCCCTATGGTCATACGCGCGAGGACATCGTCCTGTACGCGCCATGATCTATCGCGTACCCAAATCCCCTCTGCCCGCAGCCGGCGTCTCTACCATATCGGTAGAAGAGATGGAAGCATTGCTTACCGAGTGGTTTGATGCGCCAGTGGTGCTCACGAGCTCGGGTCGGGCCGCGATCCTGCTCGTGTTACAAGAGCTTGGCTTTAATCGATATACCCATCGCGTGGCCCTCCCGCGCATGATAAGCAAATGTGTCCTCGATGCGATTGTGTACCAGGCCTTTCCGGTCGACGTCGCGCGTACACCACGTGCGGAGACTGACGCGACGGTGTTCTATCCCCAGTATGGATTCGTGCAGACAAAGGCGCCCGAAGGGCTCGTCATTGAGGATCGTGCACACGCCTTTTTCGCCACGCTTGGCAGGCCGGCACCCAAGACCTTCGCGATAGTTAGTTTGCCAAAATTCTTTTCGACTACGACGATGGTGGGTGGCGTTATGGTGGCAGACGTAGATATGGCGCGACGCCTGCGCGAACGTCGCGACAGTGCACCCAAAAAAGACACAAGAACGATACAGGAAGAATCTATGCTGTTCCGCGCCACAGCGACAGAGGGTACGTTGCCTCGTTTATATACTGCGCGACTCCTCAATCCGCGGATTGCGGACGCAGAGCTCGGAGGGTTGCCTACGACCTTGTTCGAGATGGCCGAGACGCGCCGCAAGCGTGCTTTTGTCATGGAGACCTTATTGCAGGTAGCCGAGCCGCTCGTACCGCCGGGATGGGCGGAGATGCTCGCCGCCAACCTTCCGTATGCGCTCCCGCTCCTTGCCGCAGCGAGGGTGCTCGAAGACATGAATCAGAATCTGCGCGACAAGGGGATCGAGAGTGACATCTATCACGTGGATGTGTCTCGTGATATGTTCAACCCATCATACACACGCATGCTGCTTATTCCTTACTCCCACGCTACAGAGGGAGGTGCCCTTACGGATATGACAGACATACTTACGCGCTATGCACATCGTTCCATCTGAACAGATCGGAGACCAGCAATGGGATGCCTTTTGTGACACCTCTCTCGATGCGTGGGTAGGACACCGCACTATCGGCCGTCGTTCTGCGCTCGCGCTCGACACGCAGAATCAGGACCACTCCTTTGCAGTATATGATGGCTACGCGCTTGTAGCGGTAGCGCCCTTAGTGACACGCGCATGTGGCGACAATGAATATGAATTCGCGCTCAGCGCGGGGGTGCCCGTGCCGACTCCGGCACTCGCGCCACATTTAAGTGACGATTCGCACGAGCGAATCGCGATCGACTGCATGGCAGAGATAGATAACCGAGCACGCCTGCATCACGTCGCGCGCAGTCGAATGGCAATCAACGTCTTTACCGATCTTGTTCTCGATACCGCACACAAAACTAATCCACTTGAACGATTTGGCTATCGCGATGACAGCCGACTCACCACGGTCATCGACTTGAGGCAGCGTGATGACCAACTACTAAGAAAGATGAGCAAGGGGCATCGAGCAGATATCGTGTACTCGTCTAAACAGACCTACGTAGCGGATTTTTTTGATGGGCAGACCATCTCACAAGAGGCGTGGCTCGCGTTTATGGCGCTGTATGAGAAAGCTGCCGGTCGTGGCGTCCTCTCGAGCGCCCGATGGAATGAGGTCCTCGAAAGAATTCAACAGGGGCTCGGATTACTCGCCTTTGTTCGCGATGCCGCGGCAGAGCGATACTTTTCGGGGGCGCTCATCACCATCTATAAAAAGGGCGCGAACTATGCCATGGCGGCAACTGATCCACAGGAGCGCTCTCGTCGAGGTATTGGCCAATTTTTACAATGGCGCATTATGAGTGAACTTAGGGATCGCGGCATCGAGTTTTACGATATGGGAGGTCAAAATGGCGATTCCGAGAAGGAGGTCAATATTGCCCGTTTCAAACGTCACTTCGGGGGTGTGCCTACGCAGGTATGGGCTGGAGTCAAAGAATATTGAAAGACGAGCGAACCCTCCAAAGTCTTGAGTTTTGTCTAAATATGCAGTACAGTGCAGCAATTATGGCGAGCACGAAACAACGACAGTCACGGCCAAAAAAGCAGGAGAAAAAGCCAGCGAAAAAAGAGAAGTGGAACGCGCCCACCAGCTTTTTAAAGGGGAAGACGGTGCTTGTTACCGGCGGGACGGGAACCTTTGGTCGGGCGTTTATCAAGCAGCTGCTCACCTTTTCTGAGGTGAGCAAGGTCATCGTCTTTAGTCGTGATGAGCTCAAACAGAGCGAGCTTGCAGCTCACTATCGTACGGAGCCGCGGTTACGGTTTTTCATCGGCGACGTGCGCGATGCCGAACGACTCAAGTTGGCCTTTGACGGCGTGGACATTGTGGTACATGCGGCGGCACTCAAGCGTGTGGAATCGGTCGAGTACAACCCCTTTGAGGCGATACAGACTAATATTATTGGAAGCAAGAATGTGATTGACGCCGCGCTCTATAAAAAGGTGTCGAAGGTGCTGCTTATCTCTTCAGACAAGGCGGTGGAACCCATCAATCTCTATGGTGCCACAAAAATGGTCGCGGAGAAGTTATTCATTGCGGCCAACGTATATGCTGGCAAGACGGGGACGGCCTGCAGTGTGGTTCGTTACGGCAACGTGGTTGGCAGCCGCGGCTCGTTTGTCGAACTGATCGAGCGACAAAAAGAGACGGGGGTGATTACGGTGACGCATCACCACATGACGCGGTTCTGGATACGCGTGGATCATGTGATGGAGTTTGTTTTTGAAGCACTCTCGCTTATGCAGGGCGGGGAGACCTTCGTGCCCAAAATTAAGAACATGCCGGTGATTGACGTGGTGAAATTGCTGGCACCATCGTGCAAGATCCAGGTCATCGGTATGCGCCCAGGGGAGAAGCTACACGAGATTTTGCTGACCAAGTATGAGACGAAGCAGACCTATGAGTTGCCGCGGATGTTCTCCATCATACCCGTGGGGAGGAAGACCACGTGGCTCAAGGACCACTCGCTCGTGGCCGAAGATTTCACCTATAGCAGTGACAATGTTCAATTCCTGCTCTCTTCTGATGAAGCGGCCGAATTTTTTAAAATATAATGAGGCGCACCTATCGCGTGGCGATCATAGGATGCGGCAAGGTGGGGGTGCTCTACGAAGGGGAGCCACGGCGCCCTAAGCCCGCGAGTCACGCTGGAGCCGTGCGCGCGCACGCGGCAACGGACCTTGTCGCCTTTGTGGATACGTCTCCGTCTGCGCTTCGGAAAGCGCAGAAGCTTTTCCCAGGAGTGACCGCCTACCAGTCTGTTGCCGAGTGTTTGATACAAGAGCGGCCTGACATTGTCATCATCGCCACCCCACCGCACGCACGTCTTGAGATAGTACGACTCTGCATAGACAGCGGCGTCAAGGCGCTCATTTGCGAGAAACCCTTGGCCCCATCGACAAGAGAGGCGCGCGCGATCGCACGGGCCGTCTCAAAAAGCCACCTACCTTTTGTGCTCAATTACCCGCGGCGCTTTTCTCCGCTTTTTGCTCGGGTTCGTAAGGAGATCGACACGGGAGCTCTAGGTCGTATACAGAAGGTGGTTTGTTACTACGGGAACGGACTCTATAATAACGGCGGACACATGATGGACACTCTCGGGTATTTGCTCGACGACACTTTCTCGGTCTTGTGGGCAGAGCATAATAGACAGGCGATGCATCCAAAAGGGGACCCCTGCATCGACGCCGCCCTCGAGACCAAAAAAGGTGTGAAAATAGTTCTGCAAAGCCTCGATCAAAACGAATATGGGATATTCGATATTGCCATCTTTGGCACCAAGGGCGAGCGGCTGTTCACCGACTACGGTGCGACGCTCGTAGAGACGCGCGCGCGCGCGTCGCGCTTCAAGGAAGTGCGCCAGCTCGATCGCGCCCACGCGCGTATAAGCCATGCGGGTGAAGGCCAGGCTCTCGAGGAAGCGTTGCGGGTTTTGGCGAAAGGCGAACCTGCGCGCGGCGCAGAGCAAGGGTTGGCGGTGATGCAAATTTTAGACGACATACGCCATGCGGCAAAAATTAAATAACAAAACGAAGAGGAAGATAACGTTCCCGCGGGTCTATAACATCGATCGGCGGGAGCAAGAGGCGGTGGCCAAGGTACTCGCGACCGGACCACTCTCTGGTTTTGTGGGGGACGCCAGTCCCGATTTTCTCGGCGGTCCGGTAGTGAAGAAGTTTGAGAAGGCCTTTGCCCAGAAGTGCAAGGTCAAACATGCTGTCTCGTACAACTCGGCGACGACCGCACTGCACGGTGCGATTGTTGCCCTTGGCATCGGGCCGGGCGATGAGGTGATCGTCCCGCCGTATACGATGTCTGCGTCGGCAACGGCCGTGCTGATGAATGGAGCCGTACCGATTTTCGCCGATATTGAAGCAGACACCTTTTGTCTTGATCCGAAAGCCGTTGCCCAAAAGATCACCAAGCGCACCAAGGCGATACTGATGGTCAACCTCTTCGGTCAGACTGGTGATATGGGCGGGATTCTGGCGTTGGCACGCTCGCGCAAGCTCGCGGTCATCGAAGATAATGCGCAGTCGCCATTGGCCACTTGGCGAGGGCGCTACACCGGTACGGTCGGCGACATTGGAGTGTTTAGCTTCAACGTCCACAAGACCATGCAGGCGGGCGAGGGAGGCGTGCTGGTGACAAACAATGCGCGGTACGCCCTCCGCGCGCAGTTGTGTCGCAATCACGGCGAATCGGTGATCGGCGATCTACCCCACTACACCGCGGGACGCCTCTTCGGTACCAATTACCGGATGACCGAAGTCACCGCAGCGATCGCACTCGTACAGCTCGGCAAGATAGATTTTCTGAACAAAAAGCGCGTTGCACTCGCTGATCGCCTCACCCGGAAGTTGTCGAACATTTCTGGCCTTACGGTCCCCCATATTCCAAAAGAAAATACCCACGTGTATTACTCGTACGTGCTTAAGGTGGACGAAAAAAAGCTCGGCATGTCTCGAGCTGCGTTCGTTACCGCATTGCAGGTGCGGGGATTCCCGGTTGGTGCGGGCTATGTGAAGCCGCTGTATCTGCTGCCCCTGTTTCAAAAAAGACAGGCGTTCAATAAGACTCATTTTCCCTTTGATTACCAGGGGATGACGCAGGATTACCGAAAGGGGATCTGCCCGGTTACCGAACGCATGCACTATGCAGAGCTTATCGGCACCGACGTCTGTCAATATCCCTACACCAATGCACACATAGACGCGTTCGTTGATGCAGTCCACGAGGTACTACACGCGTCAAAAAAAACCACATGAACGTACTGGTCGCGGCACAGGACCCAGGAGGTGCAAACGCGGTGGCCCCGGTCGCCGAAGCGCTTGTACGGCGCGGGCACACTGTGGTTGCCACCGTTGAAGGTGCGGCGCGCGACGTGTTTCTCCGGCGCAATCTGCCTCTCGGCAACTGTAACGATCCCTCTGTGGTACTCCTCGCGACGAGCGGTGGAGAGAGCGTGGAGAAACGTGTCACCGAACAGCTACGAGGTACGGTGCCTACGATTGCCGTGTTGGACTTCTGGTCAAATTATTGGCAACGCTTTTCCAGTCCTGGCACCAAAGACTTCGCCTACCTCCCCGACGTAGTGTGTGTGATGGATACGGTGGCCAGAGACGAAATGATTGCCGATGGATTCGCACCGGAACACCTCAGGGTGACCGGTAACCCGCACTTTGACCATTTTGCCGATGGTATTACCCATGAGAAGGAGGACGCTCACCGCGTTCTCTTTATTTCTCAGCCGATACGCGAAGATGCTTTAGTGCCAGGATTTCCCCCAGCGGCGAGTGACGAATATGAGGCACTCGAGACGACCATTGCCGCGCTACCATCGACACACCGGCTCTGCATACGGCTCCATCCGCGCGAGCCGGCAGATAAATACGAGCGCTACCTCGGCGATCGCGTCCAGATCGCCCTCGAACCAACGCTTGAAGAAGCATTGTCGGTAAGCGGATTAGTGGTAGGCGTGGCCTCGCAAGTCCTTCTCCAGGCCGCCGCGGCTGACAAGAAGGTGCTGTGTTATGAGCCAGTGTTGGAGGGACCAGACGAGTTGGTGAGTAACCGCATTGGAGTCACTACCAGGATCGAGTCACCAGAAGAGCTTCGCGCTGCTCTGCATCAGTATGCTGAGGGGAAGTGGCCTTACCAAACGAAGCCAGTGCATGAGGTCTGGCCTGCTGGAGCCACCGAACGCGTGATTGTGGTTCTCGACGAGCTGGTTGCTACTGATGCGAGCCGGTAATCTATGGATGAACGCCTCCCTATGAACCCAGAAGAGAGAACGCACCACGCACCGTTTGACTCCAAAGCGGACTCACTGCTCTCAGACGATGAGCTCAGAATCTTGAAAAAGAGATACGAAGCATTTGATGCAGACGCTGTCGCACGTACGGCCGTAACACAGATCTCCGGAGACGAAGTGGTACACACCGCGTATCTTCCCGACAGCAAAAATGCGTTGGATCATGTTGTGTACGGTGTGGTGTGCGACGTGATGGTGTTGAGACAGAGTGCATCTTGCGCGTCAACAGTGCTGGCCAGATCGCCGACTATTTCGCGACAGAGGCGGCTCTATGCACTCATGCGTGAGTGCCGGTATCGCCGGACCAGAGGTGATCGGGGTGTCTTTGCGTACACCGGACTTTCCTTATGATGTCATGTTGATGACGCGGGTGGGTGCTCACAATCTTGAGCAACACGAGCGCACACATCCCACGACGCATAGCGATACGACTCGACGGGCCGTGGCCTTCTTGGGAAAGATCCATAAGATAGCACTTTCCGGATTTGGTCCAGTTACGCGGACCGTGGATGGGTTACGGGGAACATACGATAGCTGGCAGGCGGCGATACTGGAGGGCGTGGATGACACACTGCACTATTTGCTCCAGCAAAATATTATCGATGAACCCACTGCGGCAGAATGTCGCCAGGCTTTCGCCACACATGCGCACATACTCTCGTGCACCGATGGAAAACTGCTGCACGGGGACTATCATGCCGCGAACATAGTGGTCGATGACAATGGTGAGATGGCTGGAGCCGTTGACCTCACCCAGGCCAAAGTCGGCGACCCGGCCTTCGATGTGGCTTTTTATGCTACGTACATCGATACGGGGGCATTGAGCACTTTTCTTGACGGGTATGAGCATGTCGCGGGCTCGATACCTGATCGCCGTCAGCGTCTCGCCCTATACCGGATGCGCATTCTGCTGAGTAAGGCCAAGTTACGCAAGCGCTTGGGCTACGAAGAGCGTATTGCAGACGCCGTTAAGAGCATCCGAGACGCGCTTGCCGAATTGCGGTAGTCTGTACGTCATGAAAGATCAGCCGGCAGAACTCGCCCTCGCTCGCCGTCTTGTCCGGGAGGCCGGGCAGTTGGTGCGGCGCGCACGGGAGACGCACGCCATTGTGAAGGAGGCGAAAGACACCACCTACCGCGATTTGAGCACCAGCGCAGATCTCGCGAGCGAGGAGTTGATCATCAGCGGTATCGAACGTGCCTATCCAGGCGCCACAATCTTGAGCGAGGAATCTCGAGTAGAGAAGCCGACCTCGACAGAGCAAGTATGGATTATTGACCCTCTCGACGGCACGGCAAACTATGTGAAGGGGCTTGATGCCTATGGCGTCTCAATTGCCATTTTTCGCGACGAACACGTGTGGGCTGCGGTCGTCTATCTCCCAGAAACAGACGAAGAGTATTATGCACTGCGCGGTGGCGGCGTCTTTCGTAATGAGGTGCAACTCAAAGACGTCTCTGCAGGCGACACTCTCGGGCAGGTACTCGTCGGTGTCGGGTTCCCGCACACGCGGGCTGAGAAGGTCATTGCGCCTGCTTTTGCCCTCTACGGACGCGTCCTTGCGGCAAGCGCGGATCTACGGAGAAGCGGAGCAGCCAGTTATGAAACGTGCCTGCTCGCAAAAGGCGCTATCGGTGCCTACCTGACGCCGGATATCAAACAATGGGATATTGCCGCGATGTGTCTCTTCGTGGAGGAGGAGGGCGGCGTAGCGAGTGACTTTACTGGTGCCGCTGTTGATTTATTCCGTCAGGTTAGTGGGCAGTACAGCACGGCACTGGTGGCCGCACGGAGCGCAAGCGTGCACGCTGAACTGGTGTCACAATTGAAAATAACGAGCTCTGTATCCATATGATCCCGTATTCAACACAAAGTATAGACAACTCTGACATTGAGGCTGTACATCGAGTCTTGCGTTCAGGTTGGCTCACCCAGGGCCCTGCCCTCGAGCGATTTGAGACGGCTCTCGCCAAAAAGGCTGGTGCGAAATACGGCGTGGCGTTCAATTCGGGCACGGCGGCCCTTCACGCGGCATACTTCGCCGCGGGCGTTGGGAAGGGAGACGAGGTGATCGTGCCCGCCCTTACCTTCGCCGCCACCGCAAACGCCGCACTCTATCTAGGCGCACGCCCGGTTTTTGCTGACTCCGACTCGCAGACAGGCAACATGAGTGTCGAGGACGCTCGTCGGCGCGTTACCAAGAGAACGAAGGCCATCGTCCCGGTGGACTATGCGGGCCGACCCGCTGATATGCGGGCGTTTAAAGCGCTTGCCAAGAAGCACAAACTCGTCCTCATCGAAGATGCGGCCCAGGCGCTCGGTGCCACCTACCGAGTCAAGCCGGTTGGTGCGCTCGCCGACATGACGATGTTTAGCTTCCACCCTGTGAAGTCAATTACAACTGGCGAAGGCGGCGCTATTGTGACGAATAGCAAGGCGTACGCAGATGCGCTCCGGCTCTTTCGTAGTCATGGTATTAGCAAGGACGGTGCAAAATTTATCCATAAGGATAAGGGTGCCTGGTATCAAGAAATGCAAGCGCTCGGATACAATTACCGCATGCCTGAGTTGTCTGCGGCACTCGGCGAGAGCCAGCTGAAGCGCCTCACGAACTTCATTAGCAGGCGTCGTGCGGCAGCCAAGCGTTATGACACACTGCTCAAAAAAATACCGGGCCTCGTGTTGCCTCCCGCGGAACGTGCGTATGAGCAGTCAGCGTGGCACCTCTACCCACTGCGCCTCGCCGCGCACCTGGCTCCGAAGCGCGATGAAATCTTCGCGAAGCTCCGCGCGGCGGGAATCGGCGTGCAGGTCCACCATGTCCCCGTCCATACACACCCGTATTATCGGAGCCACGGTTACAAAAAAGTCCACTGTCCAAGTGCCGAAGCCTACGTTGCGGCAGAAATCTCAATCCCACTTTTCCCGGCCATCACCCTCACGCAACAGAAGTTCGTGATCAAAACTCTTAGGCAGATTCTGTCAGCGTATCTCGTGTAGTACGCTCCTCAACGAGGATACGGGCAAAGATCCTCTCTCCGCCAGTATATAGATCTCGGAAGACGAGAAGATGTTCACATTTGACGCACTATACTAAATATAGTACTATTTTACACGGATTGGTCTCAACAAACACAAGGAGGTGCTGTCATGGGAGCGTTCTTCCTCAGTATACCGTGGTTCGTTCCCATTCTCAGTAAGGTGCTGTTCGGCAATGTCGTCGCATCGTATCTCCACAAGAGAATGAGCCTCGGATCGCGGCTACCGCAGAAGCTGGTTTTGCAATTCACGTGCACGAGCGTGCTCGCCATTGGTGCGGCGTGGGTTCTCGACCAGTTGGTCTTTAATTCGACGACCGCGCCTGTGGTGGCGCTTGGCGTTGCAAACGCCTGGGCATGTCACGCGCAATGGAAGGCGCATGCAGTGAGCCTTAGCCGCACGTCGTTCTTCATGTTCGGCAATGGCGCACTCGCCATGCTCCTGACGACGGTATTCCTTGGGGAGGTGCAGATCGTCACGACTACGCTTCTCATGGGGATCATCCTATATTTCGGTGCGGCGCTGTTGCTGACACGCGAGGATCTGCGTGCAACCGGCACTGTGCCGGAGGAGCTTGATCCGATCCAGGCGCGGCAATTCTACCGTGCCGTAGCGACCTACACGCTCGTCTGGGGTGTGGCCAACTTTGTCGTGAAGTACCTCTCAGTCGAGGAGGTTCCCGTTGGGACCTACTTGAGTGCCTGGTACTCGGGTTCGCTCTTGGGTGCCTGGATTCTCAAGTGGAGGGTCGAGGGCTTGCGATTCGACTGGGAGCTGGCTCGCAGCGATATGCCGCGGATCGAGGTGCTCAGTATCGCGATCATCGCGAATCTCGCGAGCATATACTGGGCGCACTGGCTCGCCCCACAGCTCGTGATCTTCCCGCTGTTACTCGTGGCGGATCTGGTCGCCCCCGCGGTTGTGGGCTTCGTCTTCTTCAAGGAGCATCGTAACTTCTCTCGTGCGCAGCTTTGCTTCTTGGGCATCGCCATTATCGGTGGCATCCTGGTGGCATTCACCCAGACGTGAGTCTGGGGCGGAGAGGGTATGACAGACAGGACGGCTGGAAACCGTCCTGTTTTTTTCATAAAAAACGAGTATAGTACGGTCATTATGAGCGGCAAGGGCCAGCGACTCTATACCAAGGCAAAGCGGTTGATCCCGGGCGGTACGCAACTGCTCTCTAAGCGTCCCGAGATGTTCCTCCCGAATCAGTGGCCAGCGTATTACACCAAGGCAAAAGGTTGCGAAGTGTGGGATCTTGATGGCAAGAAGTACATCGATATGGGCATCATGGGCGTGGGGAGCTGTATCTTGGGATATGCCGACCCAGAGGTGAATCGGGCGGTGAAGAAGGCCGTTGATAGCGGATCCATGTCAACACTGAACGCCCCTGAGGAGGTGGAGCTCGCTGAGCTACTCTGCACCACACATCCGTGGGCCTCGATGGTGCGGTATGCACGAACCGGCGGCGAGGCAATGGCGATTGCCGAACGCATTGCGCGCGCTTCGACCGGGAGAGACACCATCGCGTTCTGCGGGTATCACGGGTGGCACGATTGGTATCTCGCCACCAACCTCGCACGAAAGGACGGCCTCAAGGAGCATCTGCTCGCCGGCCTAGAGCCAGCGGGGGTGCCACGCGGCCTGCGAGGCACAGTACGCCCCTTTCATTACAACAAGATCGAAGAGCTTGAAGCTATTGTGAAGAAGGAGGGGAAGAATCTAGCGGCCATTATCATGGAGCCTATACATGGGGTCGAGCCAGAGGACCACTTCTTACAGAAGGTTCGCAAGATCGCCGACACAACGGGTGCGGTACTCATTTTTGACGAGATAACGGTAGGGTGGAAGTTGACGCATGGCGGCGCCCACTTGCTCTACGGCGTCAATCCGGATATTGCCGTCTTTAGCAAAGCGATCAGTAACGGGTATCCGATGGCGGCCATCATCGGCCGTCGCAAGGTCATGCAAGCGGCGCAACGCACGTTTATTTCGAGCACGTATTGGACAGAACGTGTCGGCCCTGTAGCGGCGCTCGCCACGATTAAGAAAATGAAGCGCGTTGGCGCACCAAAGCGCATCGAACGGGCCGGGAGGCTGGTGCGTGAGGGGTGGACATCGCTCGCAAAGAAATACAACCTCGCGATCGTTATCGGCGGCGTTATGCCAATCAGTAGCTTCACCTTTCAACACGGCAAGGTCAGCCAAGCACTTAAGACGCTCTTCGTCCAAGAGATGCTGGATCGAGGGTATCTAGCGACGAACATGTTCTTCGCCTCGTGTGCGCACACGGACACGCACATTAAGAACTATGTACGATCGGTCGACCAATCGTTCGCGGTGTTAGCCCATGCCCTGGAGACCAGGACAGTCTATAAAAAGTTACGCGGCCCCGTTGCGCACACGGGCTTCGAGCGCCTAAATTGACATGGATTTACTTGCGAACCCAATTCCTGAGGCAGTGTTCTTCGAGGAAGATAAATTATATGTCTGCTTAGCCTCCTTCCCTATTGCGAGAGGACACACAATTGTTGTGTGGAAGGAAGCCATAGTTGATTTGAATTTGCTTGGCCGACATGACTACGAGCACCTGATGGATACTGTCAACGTCATACGGGAAGCACTTCTCAAAGCCTTGCAGGTTGAGAAAGTATATCTGTTGTATATGGATGAAGCTCGTCACGTACACTGGTACCTCGTTCCACGATATAACGAAGAAGGGATTAATGCGCTCTCACATGAGCCTACCCGAATCTCTGACTTTTCTTTAGCAAAAGAGATTAAGGACGAATTGAAAAATCTTGTTTAGGACGCATATAGGGAGGCTGTGCGGATGAGCCCATACAACCTTGAAAGGACTCTCGTTCACTGGAGAGTTAGTCGATAGTGGGCTCGTTTTTCCGCTCATTACTACACATCCAGACCGCGTATTGTCAATCAGTAGCCCAAACTTATGCTACGATGTAGTTCATGAGAACAATCGGGATTATTCAGGCGCGGACAGGGTCAACGCGGTTGCCGGGGAAGGTGTTAAAACCGATTTTGGGGCAGCCCATGTTAGCACTGATGCTCGAACGCGTGAAGCGGGCGCAAACCCTCGATCGGATCGTCGTTGCAACGAGCACCAACGAAGGAGACGACGCTGTCGTCGCGCTCGCTACACAATGCGGGGTGGGATCCTTTCGTGGGAGCGAGGCAGACGTGCTTGATCGGTGTTACAGGGCGGCAAAGGATGCGGGAGCCACCGCCGACACGGTGACCGTGTTTCTCACCGGAGACTGTCCGCTACACGACCACGCGGTTATTGACGAGGCGGTGCGTCACTTTATTGATGCCCATGATCGGTATGCGCTCTCGGGAACGCCAAGCAATTACCCCGAAGGACTTGATACGGACATCTTCACGTTCGCGGCCCTTGAGGAGGCGTGGCAGAAGGCGACGCTCCACTCGGAGCATGAACACATGTCGCAATATTTAAAGAATCATCCGGAGCGGTTCCACCTCCTGCCGTGGACCGTGGGTACGCGAGATGACGCGCACATGCACTGGTCAGTCGACACGCAAGCGGATTTTGACTTCGTTACTAAAGTGTTCGAAGCGCTGTATGACACGAACCCAGGCTTCAGCAAGGATGCTATTCTCAGCCTGGTCGCTCGACAGCCCGAGTTGCTCGAGATCAATAAAGGTGGCACGGGCTATGAGGGGCTCGCCAAATCTTTGAAGCGAGACGAAGAACTAAAAAGACAATCCCATGAATCACTCGACCAATAGACTTGTGCTCGGCACTGTGCAGCTCGGCATGGCATACGGCCTTTCTAACAAGCGCGGCCAACCGACACAGGAAGAGGCTTTTTCTCTCCTCGACGATGCGCGTGCGGCTGGCATCGATACGTTTGATACGGCCTGGGCATACGGTACAGCAGAGGATGTTCTCGGCGCGTGGATCAAAGAACGTTCTCTCGAAAAGAAGGTGCGCCTCATCTCCAAGATGAGACCCCATGCCCTCAATGACTACCCTGATGGCACCCAGGCCGCTGAGGTTGTCCACGCCGAACTGGAGAAGTCTCTGCAACGACTTGGGGTCGACTCTCTTGAGGGGTATCTTTTCCACTCGCCGCACTATATCTATCTGAGTCATATGATCGAGTCGTTGCGAGATGCGAAAAAGGAGGGGCTCATACAGCACATCGGCGTCTCGATCTATGACGAACCCGAGGCGCTACAAGCGGCAGAACTCGGCGTTGATTATGTGCAAGTACCGTACAACGTCTTCGACCAGCGGCTCGACAAGACGGACTTTTTTGATCTTGCAAAAGCTAACGGGGTCACCGTGTTTGCTCGGAGTCCCTTTTTGCAAGGCCTGTTGTTAATGCAACCAAACGAGCTGCCTGATCATCTGTCCATCCTGAAACCTGAGCTGACCCAATTTATCGACATTTGCCATCGTCATGAGCTGACGCAGGCTGCCGCGGCGCTATGCTTTTCGGGGGCCGCCTGTCGGGCAGACCATATTGTCTTTGGTGTCGACACGAGAGAGCAACTGGAAGAAAATGTACGTAACATAGCGATCGATGCGGCACCCAAAGAAGCCTGGGTGACCGAAATGAAAGAAGCGTTTGGCAACCTTAACCGTGGTGCCATTAACCCAAGCCTATGGAGCAAGATACGACACTAGCGCCTGACGCAATCGTTGTCTTGTCGGGCGGGACAGTGGCAGAGAAGGATCCGCAGACGGGTGCAGTAACCTATCGCTCGACCACCTATGAAGAGGGGGACGCTTTTGGGACGCTAGGCGGGTACGCCAGAGTGCAGGCGGCGGCTGTGCTCGCCATAGAATACCCCGATGCGTTCTTGGTTACGAGTGGCAAGGACGGTCCAGACGGGGTCAGCGCGGCGCGCACGCAAGCGTCTGAACTGACCGCGCTTGGTGTTGCCGCGGAGAGAATTATCATGGAAGAAACATCAGTCAATACGGCAACGCAAGTAAGTGCGGCCCTGGGGCTGGCGGCCGATCGCAGCTGGCGGCACATGCTCCTGGTGTCGAATCGGTATCAGATACCTCGTATACGCGCGTTTGTGGAGCACACTGATGGACCGCCACAGTGCACGGTCGGTTATCAAGACGCAGAATCGATCCTTATGGCCCAGGACCCGAGCTTTGAACAAACATTCGAACGCTTAAAAAAAACAGAAGCATATCAAAAGCGTCTTGCCGCTGAGGCGCGTGGTGTCGCGGCGATTGCGGCGGGGAGCTATCGCGCCGCAGAACAAAAGGACAAAAACGAGCGCACCGTGTAGCATAGAGAGATGGAGCAGGTGTTACAGATTGGGCAACATACGGTGGGGCGGGGACATCCGACCTACATCATTTTTGAGGTGGCAAGTACACACGAAAATAATTGGGAGACCGCGCGAGCATATGTCGAGCAGGCTGCCCGCGTCGGTGCCGATGCCGTCAAATTCCAACTTTTTGAGGCCGACAAACTTCTCCTGCCGCTCACGCCCGGCCTTAAGGGCACTCACGACTACTTCAAGACCGCAGAAACGCCGCGCGACTGGTTTCACAAGCTGAAGACTCTGTGTGACGAGAAGGGGATTGATCTCCTCTGCACGCCTTTTGATAGTGACGCCGCGACCTTCCTCGATGAAGTGGGCGTGCCCGCAGTCAAGATCGCTTCAGGCGAACTCACGAATCTGCAGTTACTTGAATCTGTGGCGGGCCTCGGCAAACCGATCATTATGTCCACGGGGATGGCAACCATGGATGAGATCGATCGCGCCATGCACATTCTCCGCACGCACGGCGCTGAGGAGATTGCGCTTTTGCAGTGTGTGTCGGTGTATCCTACGTCATTCGAGGATGCTAACGTGTCTGCGATGAACACGCTCGGTGAACGTTTTCATACGGTGATTGGGTATTCGGACAATGGTTCAGCGGGAGATCTGGTACCTCGTATGGCAGTGGCGCTCTGCGCCTCCATCGTCGAGAAGCACGTCACGTCGCAGAAGGCGCGCGGTAGTCTCGATGATGTCTTTTCGATGTCGGTCGACGCTTTTGGCGATATGGTGCAGAGTATCCGCGCTATCGAGGCGCGCGACGACAAGGACGCGGTGCTTAAAGAACTGCAGGAAGCGTTCGGCGACGATTTTGCTAAGGCACTGGGTGATGGCGTCAAACGTCCTGCTCCACACGGGACGCGCAAGACCCATCCAGGAGTGGAAGGCACCTTTGTGCAGAGAGAGGCGGACGAGCGACAATGGGCGCGCCGCGGCGTCTATCTGAATCGCCGCGTCTCGAAGGGGGCTTCCATTGAGAAAAGCATGATCACGCTCCTACGGCCCGATATCGGCATCTCTGGTGTGGAGTATGAGCATGTGGTGGGGCAGATAGCGGGAGAGGATCTGAAGGAGTATTCGCCACTTCAGTATCGCGGAGGCCAGGTGTTCAACACCACGGTAGATGCCTGCGTATGAAATTAACAATCGCAGGTGCCAGCGTGTACGGTCTTAACAATACGAGCGACGACTCGATGCTCCAGTCCTTTCTCGGCGGCATGAGAAGTGCCGTGCCCGACCTCGAGGTAACTCTCGTCTGCCGTCACCCGGGTACAGAGGTGGAAAAGATGTTCGGAGTACAGAGCATTCAAAATCTCGATTTTCCCACCAAAGCAGAGTCGGCGAATAAACGTTTTCATGGATTTAACATAGGAGACACGACAGACCATCTCCGCACACTCTATAGAGAAATTGAGGGTTCCACCGCACTTATGATAGGGGGCGATCCGTTCGATGACAGCAACAGCGATATGATCCAACAGCCATTTCGAGGAATTATGCCCTATGTGGTGAATCTCATCACCCTCGCAAAATACCTGCAAAAGAAAATTATCCTACACGGCGTCCATCTAGGTCGACCACCTACCTCGGCGTATGGTACGGCGCTCACACAGTTTTGCCTCGATAATGCCGACTTGGTCACGACGCGCGAAGACGCGACCAAACAAGAGCTGTGTGATACCTATGGGGCTCCGCCTGACCGCATCGTCACGTCTGCAGACAGTGGTTTCGCACTCTTATCGTATACAAAACCCGCTCCGTCCCCGCAACTACAAAAGCTATTCGCAGACCATGGCCTCGAGGCAAAAAAATATATTGTCGTCACCATTCGTTCGTACTATTGGCTCTGGGATGCAGACACAACGATTGCCTATGCTAAGAAATTTGCCGACTACCTCGACCGGCTCGCCCTTGCTTGTCACTGTCCGATAGTGCTAGTGCCGCACTGCGCCTATGAGCTCGATGCACATTGGGAGAGTGACATTAATTTTCAACACGAGATATACCAGCAGAGCAAGAAGAAGGAGGCGCTGGTCCCCGTGTCCTTTTATCTCACCAGTGAGGATTTGCTGTATTGTATCGAGCACGCACGGTACGTCATTTCTAATAGAAGGCACAGCGGTATATACGCGGCGCTTCTCGCCACCCCGTTCTATCTGTTTGGCGAGCGCAAGCATGTGGGGGCGGTATACGATAGTCTCGGGCTCTCGTCAGAGCAGTTCGTCGAGGTGTCGTCGCTCGACACGTTGTTCAGTGAGCGCACTTTACGAACCGTTCTCGACACTCTTATGGCCTGGGATGTCGAGGGTACGCGATCGGCCGCGCTTGCTCAGGCCAAGAAATGCCGGTATGCTACAGAAGCTGTTAGCGCGCTTCTCGAATCATGAAACAAAAAAAAATTACGATCGTCGGGACCAGCGTCTATGGTATCGAGAATGCTGGCGATGAAGTATTGCTCTCGGTGCTGGTGCGTGAGTTGCGAGCCCTCGAACCAACGTGCCATATCACCTGGGTTGCCCGCCATAAAAATGAAAAGCTAGCGAAGGAGTATCAGTGTGACCAGGTCGTTGTCGGGCTGGAGCACGACACCAAGGCCGCATCAGAGGGTCGATGGTTCAACGGTCTCAATAAAGGCGATTCAGTTGAGCACCTGCATGCGCTCGATGCCATTATTCGCGACTCAGATCTCCTCATTATTGGAGGCGATCCATTCCAGGAGATTACGCTCTCGTTCCAGCGCGGCTTGGCGTCCTACGCGGCTGTGTTGATTACGCACGCGAAGTTTGTCGGTACCCCGGTTATGCTCTACTCAATCCACATGGGGTCGAAATTGGTCACGCCCTATGCAAAAGAGATTACCCGCTACTGCATCGAAAACGCCAATCTGACGACCCTACGCGAAGCGTTCTCTTTGACGCGTCTGCATGAGCTTGCGATACGTACTGATAATTGCGTCGTGGTGTCTGACACCGCGTGGGCTATCAATCCGGTCTCATATGAACATCTCTCGCCTGCAGCCAAGAAGTTCTTTAAGGACGCGGCAGGGAAGAGAGTGGTAGGGTTTAACATACGTCATCACTACTGGCAGTGGAGCGAGCAAGAGTGGCATGAGATCGCTGGCGAAATCGCGGCCTTTTGCGATCACATCGTCGAGAAGCACGACGCGATCATTCTCTCGATACCGAATTGTACCTATGACACCGACCACAAGATGGAAGATGATCGGCCAGTGGCGCGGGATGTGCAGAAGAGAATGAAGCACAAGACGGCCTTTCACTGTCTTGAAGATAGAATGGAACTGAACCCGACCTTGGCCATTTTTCCAAAACTTTGGGCACACGTGTCCAATCGTCGCCACTCGGCTGTCTTTGCGGCAGTACATCACGTCCCCGTACTTCCGTTGGGCGGGAGTTGGCATGTACGACCCGCGTTTGACGAGATTGGTCTCGGTCGCTACGACATCGAGCCAGAATTTTGGAGCGCAGAATCGCTGAGTGAAAACTTTGACGAGGTCGTCGCGCGGAGAGAGGAGATCATCGAGACGATAGCGCAGCAACTACCGCGCTTGCGGGAGAACGCGATACGCCAAGCACAACTCGCGCTGAAGGTGTGCGGTGCCTAAGTCGAGAATGGTAGCAGAGACCAACGGTGCGCGGTGCCCGGTGTGCTCAACAAATCGGTTTCGAATCGTCTATCGCCGCCTGCGTGGTGTAGACGGCAAGCAGTACGACTATGTGAGGTGTGTCACCTGTGGGTTCGGGACCGTGCAGCCGTTACCCTCTGCTGAGGAGCTTGCGGCCTTCTATTCTGCTGCACGGCAAAGCAGAACAAAGGTCAATATCTATGAGCATACCAACACACACACGATTTCATCGAAACAAATAGAAGTGTGGTCGAAGATAATTTGACGTTACTTGCGCTTGTTGAGCCGTTTAGAACATCCTCTCACACACACCTGCTTGATATCGGCTCTGGGCACGGTTTTATGTGCTATGCGGCCACACAGTATGGCTATAACGCTGTGGGCGTAGATCTTGATAAGGACGCTCAAGAGCTGGGGAAGCGCCATTTGGATGTTCAGCTCATGCACGGCACACGTCGAAGACGTGTCGAGGGCCGATTTCGATGTCATCACAGAGATAATGACGCTTGAGCACGTGCGTCATCCGAGCGAACACGTGAGTCAGGTGAGAGCGCATCTACGCGATGACGGCCTGTATGTCGGCAGTGTGCCGAATCGTGGCGGTCTATACGCAAGACTCCGCGGGAGGCAGTGGTACCACCTCATCCCGCCAGAACACCTCAACTACTTTGACGAGCAAACCCTGCGACGATTTCTCGATACCCAGTGATTTGAGGTGCTCTTCCTCGGGACGATATCACTCTATGCGGCACCGACGATTTGCTTCGGTGTGCGGGCTGCACACAACCAGCGTATAGCGTCGGTCAAGAGCGAGTGGCTGAAGCGCGTGCTTACGGGGTGCTACCGGGCCCTCACTCTCGTAAAGCGATACATGCTTTACAAGCCACTAAATTTTGTTATAATGGCATTCGCGTTACCTGGAAATGGCATTTTTTGGATAGCTCGAAAAAATCGGCGACATGAAATCAAAAAAGAGCAGAGAGAAACAAGAAAGCGGCGCACACGTCATCGTTGCGGCGCTTAAACGGCACGGCATCACGAAAGTGTTTATGTATCCCGGCGGCACGATCGCTCCCATCCTCCATGCGATCGAGACAAAGTCAGACATTAAAATCATCTGCGCTCGTAGTGAACAAGGGGCTGGCTACGCCGCTCTGGCCTACGCTCGATTGACCGGGACACCGGCAGTGATGATGGTGACATCGGGGCCTGGGGTCACGAACGCCGTTACGCCGATTGCCGACGCCTACTTTGATAATGTGCCCCTGGTCTTATTTACTGGCCAGGTGGGGACGAGCGAGCTACGGGGGAAGATACCCGTGCGACAGAGAGGGTTTCAGGAATGCGATACGGTGGACATCTTTACACCTGTCAGTAAATCGGCGCGACTCATCACCGACGTACGAGTGCTACCCGATGCGCTCGAGAAGGCTTTTTTTGATGCACAGCACGGCCGCAAAGGTCCAGTGGTGCTTGACCTTCCCATGGACGTACAGCGGGCAGTCGTGAGCACGAAACACTTTTTACCAATACAGGCTCGCACAGTGGCACCGGCGCGCCCACCTGCAGGAAAAATCAAGCAGCTTGCACAGCTCATTCAGCGCGCCGAAAGGCCTATTCTGTTGGCCGGCGGCGGCGTGATTGCCTCTGGTGCAGAGGACGAACTGCGGAAGCTTGCAGAACGTCACTGCATACCGGTTGTCATGAGTCTCCCGGGAATCGGTGCCTATCCGAGCGAAAAGCCGCTCTCTCTCGGGCTCATTGGATATGTGGGTAGCGAATACGCGAACCGGGCGCTCCACGCCGCAGACCTGGTGATCTGCGTTGGGACCACGCTCCACGTGCGTCAGACGGGCAGCCTACCGACAAAGATGGCGCCATGGGCCACTATCGTGCGTATTGATATCGATCGAGAGGAGCTCGTGCATAGTCGAGTACCGACACATCTGTATATTCACGCCGATGCGCGAGCGGCGCTTCGTCAACTGCTCGCGGTACGCACTCGCGTGACGAAAGGGGCTACCGATGCATGGCGCGCACAGATTGATGAGTGTAGAGCGCAGTACCCACTGACCGTGGGCGGAGGAACCAAACTGAAGCCACAGCAGGTTATCGCCATGGTCGACGAGGCAACACGATCGATGAAACCCGTAATCGTTACCACGGGCGTGGGGCAACACCAAATGTGGGTGCCGAGACATTTCCAGTTCGATGTACCTCAGCGCCAGTTGCTCACCTCCTCTGGTCACGGCACCATGGGGTTTGATCTCCCTGCGGCCATAGGCGCGAAGATTGCGCGCCCGGATGCCACGGTCATTTGCTTTGTCGGTGATGGGAGCCTGCAAATGAATATTCAAGAACTAGCGACGGTGGTAGATCTTAATCTCGATATTAATATCATCGTGCTCGATAATCACTCGCTTAATATCGTCGCGCAGTTCCAGCGCCAGAATTGGAAGTCGCACCCGACGACCGGAGACAAATACAATCCCAATTTTGCAGACATCGCACAAGCATATGGGATTTGGAGTGTTGAGATTAAGTCACAACGGGGAGCCAAGGCCGCGCTCTCTCGCGCGCTCCGGCGCAAAGGGCCGGTGTTGATACACTGCACGGTAGACCAAAAGGAGGACCTCTTGCCCATGCTGCTCGGTGGACATGAGCTCGACGACATGAGCTCGCTCTCCTCTTTTTAATAATGAGTATGCAGACCGCGCAGAAACTCGCATTCGTTACCGGAGCTAGCGGTGGCATTGGTCATGCGATTGCGCTTCGATTGCTGGCGGAGGGTTATGCGGTCGCCTGCGGATATTACGCGCATAAGGCGTCGGTGACAGAACTCGCGAAGGCACACCCGACGGCCCTTGCCGTGCGCGTTGATATTCATAGTCGAGCGTCAATCTGCCGAGCGCTTAAGATGGCGCGCGCGCACTACGGCATACCCGTAACGATTGTGGTAAATAACGCCGGGATCGCAGACGAGCGACCCTTTGCGGCCATTACCGATGCGGAGTGGGACCGTGTGCTCGAAACAAACTTGCGCGGCGCATTCATCGTGACCCAGGAAGTACTCCACGAGATGCAAAAAATGGGTTGGGGCAGAATCATCAACATTGTGTCGATCGGTGGACAGTGGGGAGGCATGCGGCAAGTACACTACGCCGCGGCCAAGGCCGGCTTGATTAGCTTCACGCACTCAATGGCAAAGCTCTACTCGGCGTCTGGCATCACGAGCAACGCCGTTGCTCCTGGACTGGTGGCGACCGACATGATCAAGAAGGAGGTTCGTTCAAAACATGGTAAAGCTAAAATAGCCAGCATCCCGATCGGCCGCCTCACTACGCCCGAGGAGGTTGCGGGAACCGTCGCCTTTCTTGCATCAGATGATGCCGCGTCGATTACCGGACAAACTATTAATATTAACGGCGGACTGCTATTCTCATAATATGAAAACCATTCTTATTCTCGGTGCCGGTAAAGAACAAGTGAATGCCATTGATAGAGCGAAGGAGAAGGGCATCCGCACGGTTGTCTTCGACATGAACCCAGAGGCAGATGGCGCCTCACACGCAGACGAATTCTACCCGGTGAGCACGCGTGACGTGGAGGCCATCACCTCGTTCGTGCAGGAATACAAAAAGAAGATTGATGGCGTAATGACCATCGCGAGCGACATCCCACACTGCGTCTCTGCCGCGGCAGAGATCTTACGCGTACCGCACATCCCTCGTGCGGTCGCTGAGGTGTGTGTCAACAAGCTTGAGATGAAGGAGGTGTTGCAGAAGGGTGGCGTCAATGTACCCGCCTTCGTCGAGGTCTCATCGCTCGAGGATTTGACCGCGTTTATTGATCGCGTCGGCTACCCGGTCGTGTTGAAGCCAATCGATAACTCTGGGGCGCGAGGCATCAGCCGTCTGACGGAGCGCAGTGATCTTAAAGAAGCGTTGGCGTACGCACAGAAGCATGCGTTTTCAGGTCGCTGTATTGCAGAGAAGTACATCGACGGTCTCCAGATAAGCACCGAAGGTCTTATGTATAAGGACACCTTCTATTGCACCGGATTTGCTGATAGAAACTACGTCCGAGTTACCGATGAGTCGACGCATCTTGTAGAGGATGGTGGCGATATCCCAACGGTGCTGCCAGACGATAAGAAGCGGCTGGTCGAGGAACATTTTGAGAAGGCGGTCCGTGCTCTCGGCATAGACTGGGGGCCAGCAAAATGCGACCTCATCCTGGGCACTGATGGGAAGGTCTATATTATCGAGATCGCGGCACGGCTCTCTGGCGGGAACTTCTGCTATGACAAGGTACCGTGGTCTACCGGGGTGGATATCGTCGATATCCTTATCGACATGGCCGTCGGGAACGACGTCGATCCTCAGCGATTTGTGCCCACGAAACACATGGCCACGTCACAGCGGTACTTCTTCCCGCCGCCGGGCACCGTGACCGACATCCTGGGCGTTGATGAGGCGTTGAAGCTCCCGCACATAAAGAAAATAGATATTTGGGTGAAAAAGGGCGATATCGTGCCTCCGGCTATTAATCATCCGTCCCGAATCGGCTACGTTATTGCACTTACCGACACCCTCGACGAAGCCGTCTCTGCCGCAGAGAAGGCAGTCAACACTATACGTTTCGTCATTTCTTAATTCTCGCGCATGAGTAAGAACCTGGGTATCGCCACACGCTTTTACGGCTTGACGAAAGGCGATGTCGAGCGTCTTGCCGTATGGGTCGATGCCGCGTGCGCCCTTGTACCCGCATCGCACGTATTCGTGGCCATCCACACAGAGATAGACGAGTCAGACAGCTTGGCCTACATGAAGAAACACTACCCAAAGGTGGTCGCGTTTGCTGTGACGCCGTGGGGGAAGGTGGTGCAGGCACCAAACGCCCTTCTCATGAAGGCCGCGGCACTAGAACTCAAGGAGCTTCTTTTCGTCAGTACCGAGTATCCGGTTACATCGTCGCTGATAAAGCTCCTCCGGACCCACGTCGACACCAAGACACTCGTCGTCGGCGCGCGCCTTGGTGGGCACGCGTTTGCGGCGGCTCCGAAGGAGCGCGTGGTGGTAACGCAGGCGAGCGGGCTCCAAATACCGTGGAATACCTGCACGCTGTGGCTCATAGCTCCTCTCGTGCATACGGGCTTCGTGCTCGCGGCAGACTCGCTCCACGATCCGGACAATGCCGGCATGGAAGAGATGGGCACTATCGCCGCACAGCAAATATTGTGGCCTGGCAAAGCCGTGGCCAAACTCGTGAGCCCAAACCCGGGAGACTTGGTGCTGAATACGCACGGATGGAAGATTGAGCGTCACGAGCGCTTTGTGCGCAACTTGAAATCCAAGAACGCGCGCTCGGCCGCACAGCTCGAGCGGCTTTCGCTCCCAACACCGACTGTAGAGCACATCGGATAGCGAGACGTGCTATTGACAAAAAACGCGAAGAAACATATAATACGACCATGTTCTTTGTGGCAAATTCACCCCTGAATTAGGACACTCTCACTTTTAATAATACCCAATCGTACGGCCTCTTCACGTGAGGAACGATAGCCGAGGATTCTCCTCGGCTTTTCGTTAATAATACGAACCGCATGGTC